>VTLG01000863.1_pt1 | contig 27632 bp, 35 predicted proteins | sample 4694571 | NCBI WGS metagenome assembly VTLG01 (sample SAMN12604809, study PRJNA352737) | marine metagenome | biome: ENVO:00000447; feature: ENVO:00000209|ENVO:00000569|ENVO:01000036; material: ENVO:00002151; isolation source: viral sequences binned using virsorter ...
ACATTCAGTCGTTCTTGTAGGCCAAACCAAGCCCATGTGCCTACAGCAACAGCACTGGCAAGACCTATAAGATTTCTTAGCGGAAGACCTACGCTAGTCTTGTCTGATACTTCTAGGTCACTCATTTGTTTAGCAGTCTTTGCTCAAGCGTATCTATGCGGTCAAGTATTCTATCTATGTGTGTGTCTAGTTCACCACGACTAACCGTCACAGTTGCTAGGTCTGTTACTCTGGCGTGTAGCCTGTCTATCTGTGAGAATATCCTTTTAACTATCCATCCACCAAGGAATAAGATGACGCCCATAAGAGCGTCTACCATGACGGAGGCTTCCACTAGGTTTTCTCTGGGAAATATGGTTCAGGATTAATACTAATAGCCATACCGCTAGGGCTTTTTCCAGACCAGATAATACACGATTCCTCTCTAACTTTATTCTTCTTAGTTATTACTATAGTAGATTGCGTTCTGTCTTTGTTTACAAAGTATACTAAGGTGTTAGGCTCATCCCCTTCTTTAAGGTAGCCCATCATAACAGGAGACTCTTGAAATTCCATTGCTAACAAATCCATTAGAAACTCAAATGAGTCAGTACAGAACAACTGCATCTGCACCATGACAGGTCTGATACCTTCCGGTGGACTTTGTGCCATGACTGGAGACACAAGCAGTGACAATACTAGTAGTAGTTTTTTCATGGCATAACACCCATTTGTTGTAGTAAGCCTTCTTGACTCTTTGTGGTTTTTTGTTCTATCATGTACTGCCTTAAAAGTTCTGGATCATCCTGAGCCATAGCACCTTTAAGCCTGTCAAGAGCCTTAGATTTAAATCTCTTCAATGCCTCTTCAAGCGCAACTTTTTTCTCCGCATCATTCATATTCTGATATCTATCAGACATGATAATACTTTCAATCTGAGGGGCGTACTCACCCATGATAGCGGTCTGCCTCCTGTCCATCTCCTTGTTTCCAGTGCGCGGATTCCATATAGAATAGTTAACAGCCAACCTATCAACTTCCCTCTGTACTAGATTCTTAACCTGTAGGTTAGCACCAGTAACCTGAGAGGCTATTCCTCCGGGTAGTGGGCCAATAGGCTGTTGCTCTATAACTCCGGGTCTTAGCGGGGATCGTCTTGGTGGGAGCATTGCTTCTCCTTCCAGACCCAAATACGGTATAGAAGGAATATTTCTAAGGGTGGGATTTAAAAGTTTCTCTGCGACTGTATCTCCGCGAGTATCACGCACTACAGTATCGCCGCTGATTGCTTGAGCAACGTCTTTAGCCTGTGCAACTGGGGTTGTAAATGCTCCTAACCAATCCCCACCAAACTTAGCCATGATATCTCCGACACTCTTAACATCACCTGATCTAAGAATGTCGCTGAGTATAAGACCAGTTCCACCAACCCTGTTTAATCCAAGAGCAACATCAGTGAAGTCTCCTGCGGCAAGAGTAGATGGCCTGTCTGGATTTTTTGCATCATCAATAACTTGCGCCATAAACAAATATATGGACATTGGGGCATAAGGTCTGGTGTCTATGTTAGTGGTAGTCCCATCCTCATTTTCTACAGCAAGTTCATACCACTTCTCACCACCCGCTTTGTCACGCAAGTCCATTGCCCATGCAAGCATGGTACTTCCCATTAAGCCCCTTGATGCGGCTTTGGCAAACTCTTTAGAGTTCCCCTTGGCTAAGTCATTAACCACATTGGGGGATAAGGCTTTCATCAAACCGTAAGGGGAATGTTCTATCAGGAACGGAATAGAGTTTCCAAATACAAATCGCGGGAATGGATTGGAGATGGTATACAGGATAGGAAAATCATCGTACATCTTCACCGCCTTCCTAGCCATCTTACCACCAGATGCCGCAAACGTCATGTCCAATGCGTGTTTGGTTGCTGTTTCCAACCACTCATCTGGTATTCTTTCTGGGTTCATATCCTCAAGTTTAACGCCAGAATCCCTAGCCAACTTCTCTAACTTCGCTTGGAACGCATACTTCCTGAACGCTCTTTCCTGAAACACGTTCATGGTATTAACAGCGCGGCTAACCTTGTTTAGAAGGTTCGCCTCGTTGACAGAGGTATAAAGCAGTTGATCTTTGGTAAGGGGGTTTCCCTCAAGCACTTGGTCAAGCAGTTCTTTATTCCTGATCCCCGGCAATGCCCCCATGTCTGAGCGTATAGAGTTCCACATCTCTTTCATTCCGCCGCCGCCAAGAATAGACTGTGCCGCATCATCAAACGATGCCATAGTAATCCTACCCACGGCAGAGCCAGCGTTACGCACAGCAGTCTTTAACTGCGATACCATCATACCTCTGCGGAAGTTTTCCACACTACGCAAAACATTAAAGAACTTCTCCGGCATAGTAATGGATTTATCTTTGGCTATCTGTTGAGCCAGTTCATCCAACTGCCTTCTCATACCATCTGGTAAAGAGGGGTCACGAGCCATCTGTTTAGCGGCTTGCGATAATACGTTAAGGCTCTGACCGGCCTCTCTAATAGAGGTTGTCCACGCCTTGACAAACTCATCAGGTTCCATATCTAAGTCTTTTGTAAGCCTTGAAATACTAGACAGGGGAACTTCTCCTGACCTGATAGCCTCGTACATTACATCGCCAACGTCTTTATACAGACGTTGTTTGTCATCTCCCGCCGCATCCCTAATAGCGTTGACTCTTTGTAAGAATGTTGGATTAGTAACAACATCTCTAGTAAGGGGAACAGATGCGCGGGGTACAAAAGCCCCATCCGCATCTGGTAAAACTTCTGCGGCTTCTCCGCCTACATCTAACACATCGTCAGCCACATCTTCTGTAACAGCGGGATATTTTTCTCTCAATTCGTTAACTTCTCTAGCCGCCGCTGAAGGTTGCCTGTCAAATTTTCTTATATGCTCTGGCACATTTCTAAGTTCTTTAACAACGCTTCCCGGCTGTACCATCTCTGTGCCTAAAGCGGCAGTGTCACCAAGGAATTTCTTTAAAGAGTAGTCCCCACCCCAATCAGCAAGGCTCCCACCTACTACGGGGATATCACGGACACCAATCTCAGGATCAACTCCTGCGGCCTCAAGAGCCATACCTGTTCCCGACTCTACCGGATCACCGGCAAAGGCTCTACCAAATCCAGTAACAGGAGAGAACAGCCATCTCATAGAACCCATTACCGCATTAAAGGCGGATGATGACATTTGCCCTGCCTTGAATTTAGACACGGCATCTTTCATTGCTCTCTGCCCTGCTATCCTTTCTTCTTCGGCAATATTAAATGCACTACCGGCTGGGTCTAATGTTCCTGCCCTAACACCTTCTAACATTACGTCAAGAACCTCACCCAAAGGGCCAGTTTTATTCTTAGAGTCCTGCTTCCAAAAGTGTTGCTTCAGTCGCTCTTGGTGGTTAGGATTAGTTTTGTCAAAGTTATCAGGAACCTTTACAGTTCTTTTCCGATCTTCAAATGTGACTTCGATTTCTTCCATGTTACTCAAACTTTATATCGCCTGATCCTGCGGAGTTCTGCATTGACTGTCCAAACATCTGCATAAACCAATCTTGATTTTGTTTCATCTTTACAGCAATCTGTTGTATGATTGGAACCAAAGCAGGATTTTGTTGCATCGCGCCAAGCGGCCCAAGTTCTTCCATAAGTTGCAAAGCCTTCATGCCATCAGCCTGACTTACATTTGGCATTTCGCTTAATGCCATAATAGCGGAAAGTTCAGCAGAGGTAGATAGTTTACCTCTGTCAGTCTGGAGAGGGGTATATCTATCAGGCTCATTGGCAATTTCTCTGTCAGACCTAAACACCATCTTGCCTGTCTGATTATCAAGAACCTGTTTGGTTGTGGGCGCTTTGACTATAAGATTATTAAATCTTTTGGCAAACTCATCTGGGTCAAGCCCCATCATCTCCGCTTGTTTCATTCCTCGATTTAAAATTTCTTGTTGCGCGGCAAAGGTTAATCCCGGAGGTATAGGCATAACTTGAGCGCCATCATCATCAGTAAATCCTTCACCCTCTTGCACCCCTCTTAACTTTCTCGATGCTTCACGGACAAGTAGGTCATACTTTTCGTCTTCTTTTTGCTTAGCGCTTTTGTCTTCCTGTTCTTGAGTGAACTTTATCTCAGCCCTTTCTTCACCACGCGCCGCCCTTTCCTCTGCGGATACCGCTCTTTCTGCGGATGCTACAGCCCTTTCTTCTCCCGCTCTGGCTCTCTTCTCTGCTGAAGTAATACCAATGTAAGGGAAGTAAGCCTTTATCTGAGCCAATCCTTTAGGGCCAATATTAAACGCTTTAGCAATAGCGGGAATCTCAGACTCTTCAATAGGTCTGCCTAACTGCTCCTGCATCTTTTCAAGGGATCGCATAAACTCTGTAAGAGTAGCCTCATTAGCCGCTGTGCTTTGCGATGCGGTAGGGCCATCACTATAAGAAGGAATCTCCATAGGAGAGCCTGCACTGCGTCCAGTAGCCAAGGCAACAAACTGATTCATTTTGTTATAGTCATTTGCCATCTGGGCGGTTTTAGCCCTAGCGTCAATCACAGCCTGACTGACAGGAGGGTTAGCAAGTTCCTGTCTACGCTTCTGTATATCGAAGGTTTGGAAATCGTCTATGTTAAAATCTGTCATGAATAAAGTCCCTGTAGGAAGGGGGCATTTAATATATCATCGGGTCTTTTAAGAGGGCCGGATGCTATAGGCACAATCTTGCCAGCCCCTGATCCAACCCTTTGAGATGCTGGCGCTCTAACACCCGCATTTAAATCTTCCATTCCCCTAAGTTCTGCTAACTTCTCTAACTTCTTTTGGCGAATTCCTTCCTGCCTATCGTATTCTACCTGTAGGTCTTTTAATTCATCAGTAGTAAAAGTTTCTGCTGGTTTGTATCCACTTCTATTCATTCGACCTTCAGCATCTAAAAAATTGCCGCTCAATCTATCATCTTCTGTAGCACGAGCAGAGGTTATACCATAACCACTTTCCCAAGAAGGGTGATATCCAGATGGATGAACCCCTCCCAGAACTCCTGTACGACTTCGATGAGGGTTATGAGGAAAATTCTGCGCTCCTAAAGGAGAATTTTGAAGCGCCATAAAAGGCCCAGCGGTAGTTTGCAAACCGCTTCTGGCAGTTCCTGCTTTAGCCATACCCGCCATTTCTGGCATCGGCCTAACCCCTGCGCCAAGACCACCGACATTAGGCTTCTGAACCCCAAATCCTGCGGCCATCAGATTGCTCCGTAGTTGACGTACTTAATGCCATGCACCTCGCCAACAGCATCAGGATAAATACCTTCAACCTCTTGAGCCATGACACCTCTACGCGGAGTAGAGTCACCAATGTAGTTGTAGGAGTAGACGTTAAGACCTTTCCACTTTGTACCTTCAGGCACAATGTTTTCCTTAACTCTAGCGTCTGACATACCCGCGAGTGAACCCGCGATACCCACAGCCTGACCAATCTGGCTAAGCGCTGACGGCCCCGGTGAGGTCTGGTAAGACTGGCTACCGTAGTTGCCCTGAATGGCTGAGATGTAGTTAGCCAAAGCCTGTTGAGGCATAGTAGCATTGTACTGGTATCTCGCCATATCAGCGTCCATACCGCGCTGAGTCATTGCTCTACGTCTTGCACCAACATCACCCATAGCCCCGTACATACTAAGAGGTGCGGCCATGATAGAGGGATACAAGGAGCCTGATTGCAATGCTCTGTTCTGCGCTTGGTTGTACGCATTGGTATACATCTCTGCAATAGGTTTAGTCATACCGGCTGTCACTCTGTTGGCAACAGCCTTCTCATATTCTTGGTTACCTTTACTAGAGCCTCCGGGCTGATACATAATCTGTTTCTGCCTAAGACCCGGTAAAACTTCATTCTCTAATCCGCTAAGAACATTAGAGGTTAAAGCGTTTACCATCGGGTTATATGCGTTGGGGTCTATCTTGCCGCTCAGTCCTTGCAATAGACTTTGTTCTGCACCAGCCTGTTGCGCCGCCGCTCTTGGCCCCATAGCATATCCAAGCGCACCTTGCTGTGCGGCTTTTTCAGCAGGATCAAAACCGGCTACAGTCTCACCCTGATAGTATTCAGGGACTTGATTATACTGACCTTCAGCCGCATCAAAGGCTTTAAGAAGATACTTCTGTTGCCCTTTCCACGGCGCAGTATCTTGCGTTGTTACTTGAGTTCCACCACTCATATTATATTCCTCTGGTTTTAACCGTCGCTTTACTTTTGATCAGGATCTGGTTCATTTGATTCTTCTTCTTCCTCTTCCTCTTCAAAAGGCCCAAGGAGTTCTTCCCAATCTTCTGGTAGTTTTAATTCCCCCATTGGATTAGTTCTGTAACTTACCTCACCCACGCCAAACTGGTTGGGATCATACTGCCAAATATTACCGGGTACAAATGCCTGTTGGTATTCAGTAGACCAAGGCTGATATAGTAGACCGCCTATATCAAACTGTTCCCCACCTGTAATTGGTTCGCTAGGGGTTTGAGAAAGTACACCGCCTGCATCATCCAATGGAGGGAAGATAGCCTGCGGGTATCTTGCTTGCGCTCCGCCTGTAAGTAATCCATCAACTGGCATATACGCTGAAAAGTCTTGCGCGTTAGGTGCAGTATACTCAGTTTCAAGAACAGGCATATATATATTTTCGTTTGGATATGGGCCTAGTTGTGGGAGGGGATTTAATAAACCCCCAGATGAACCGCTATCAGATGAACCCTCTCCAGAAGAAGATGAAACCCCGGGCATTGATCTACCCTCGTTTCTGCCAGATTGATTCCAGTGCATAGCGCCATATTCTGCTAAACTAATTCCTTCATTCTTTCCAGATAAAGGGTCTGGCGCTCCCGCTTTCCAACGCTTGTTATAATCAGCCATTAGGTCTGGATGTTTTTTAACATACGCCGCATAATTTGGGTTATCAACACCCTGACTCCCATGCTTTGTACTAAAGTCTACGGCCTCCATGCGGTTAGCCGCTTCAATTTCCGCTATCTGCTCAGGGCTTCTTTTTTCTCCGCCACCAAATCCAAATGACATTATTGCATCCTCTCTTTAAGGTTCTTAGTGAACACTATGTAATTGCTTTCCCAATCTGGTAACATTTTTTTCCACCCTTTTCTTCCCCACAATTCTAAACCAGAACAACCGGCTTGTATTGCGAATGATTCAATCATGTCATTAAACTGACTATGAGTTTCTTTAAAGTTTTTTCCCGATAACGCTATAATCCTTAGTGTCTTTCTTCTTGGGTACTCTATTATCTGAGTAACCATAGCCATTAAAATATCAGCATCTTCTACTGCTAACCATAAGTGCATATATTTGTTAACGATGTTGTCAAGGAAGTCTTCTGGTTGAAGTTCCCCTTCAGTATGATCTACTACTTTTTGTAACATCGGCCCAACTCTATCCCAAATTTTTACAGCATCTTCGGGAGAAATTAATCCTGCCTTCAAAAATCTATCCTGTATGTGGCTTGTATTTTATCTTCTGAGTATCTTAAATTATACCCAGCAGACTGTAATCCTAACTCGTATCCGTTGTCATTTACCTGTAGTTGGAATGTAGGCTTTCTGTTTAACACGACTAAGAGGGTTGCAATTCCTATTCCAGTAACGATCAACTCTTTTTCGTACTCTTGATACCACTCTTTCTTCTTTGTCTCCCTCTGGCCGCATAGGTGTATGTTCCTTCCGTTCCCTGTCCCCACTGCGCCGTTCTGACAAAGTAAATCCCCCAAGGCTCTAGCCTGTTCTGATGTAGAAACTATCGAATACTCATTCGCTACTACAGGTATGCCTAACTTGAGGGCTTCTTTAAGCATATCAAGAGCCATCTTTGTATCAGATACTTGGTTGCCGTGTATGTGTCCACCAAACTGTAGGTAAACAAAGTCAGCACCCTTGTAGTAATTAGTATTCCCAGAATGACCGCCTACACCGGGGGTAAGGTGAACAGCAACGTGCTTGCCTGTGTTGGCCTTTACTCTGTCCACCATTGCATTTACTTCTGCGGCAGAGTATTGCTCATCACACTCAAGACAGACTACATATCCAGCTACTAGATCGTCATTGGTTTTGACGTAGTGGTCTATAAATGATAGCGTGCTACTTAAAGGCTCTTTGCTATCTCCCTGCCTACCTTCTCCTGTTAACCACACTACTGGCTTTAGGCCAGAGTTGTTTAGTTCCTGTAGCCTTGCTCTCTGGTTGGCGTAACCATCAACAGTAATGCCGTGGTATCCGCCTGTCTTGGCTCTGGCGTATATGTCTATATGCGTATCGCCATTGCCTATAAGTTTATTCTTGTATGCAGTACGTTCTTCAAGATTTCCAAAGCCATCAGACATATACAGCAGGCTCATACCATACCGTTCTTTCCAAGATGAAGGATCGCCTAACTCCCCTGTTAAAAAACTAGATCGTGAACCGTATAAATCTGCGCTACAGTTTAGCCCAAGCGCCATTAATATAGGCATAAATACCTTCGCCAGTACCGCCGGGATTCCAGTTTGTCCCATCTGCATATCTTATATCACCATTTCTAGGTTTACCCATGTTTGTTCCGCCTTCGTTCTGTGGGTCAACATTAGTAGGCTCAAGTCTAAATACATCTAAATTAAATATAACATCCGACAGTCTGTTTAACTCATGGAAAAGGTAATCAGATAGTTGATCGTTATTAATTGGCGCGGGGTTTGGAGTCCATCTGTTTACAGACTTTATATTTTTTGATGGCGCGTTAGCCATAAGACCTTGACCCCCTCAATCCTTTCTTCTGTACTTCAAAAGATAAGCCATGCAACTTCCAATCAATGTCTGTATCTGACTCTATCTTGATTCCAAAGTATTTACCGCTAACCCTGCATGATACCTTAGACTGTGAGTTAGGGTTAAAGGCTGTTGGCCCTTCCCATGTAATACCCTCTTCTGTACTCATCTGCCTACCTATATAAACATCTACTGTATTGTTTCCGCTTACCTCAAGTTGAGGATAGACAGCAGATACAAACTTAACAGACTGTGGATCACCCAAGTCATACCCGCTTCTCTCAATATAAGCCGACATGGTTGCTGTATCTTTCTTGTTACCTTTGTTATCCCTGTATACTTTGGTATTAGTCACATCGGCAAACACAATGTTCTTAATTACATTGTCGTAGTTAGTAGCACCCCAGGGATCACTATCTGCGTTCCATGTAAGTGTAGCGGCGTTCCAAGTAGCGCCAGTAGTAATCTCTACAATGCCTGAACTAATGTGTGAGGTATCAGGTAGATCACGAAATGAAAAAGTATTATCCTTCCAGTTCCATATCAAGGCTTTGTTTACTACAGTAGATGATCCTGCTGGATAACAAGCCATCATCTCATTCCTAACGTAGTCTGCGGCAACAAAACACTTCTGATAGTTATCACCATTTAACTCATCAAACACTGTTCTACGCAGTTTGTTAGATAACATCGGGGTTACAGTCTGACCATTACATACATAGAAGTCAGAGTTACCCATAAAGAAATGCCCACCCTCAAACTCTGCTACCGCTTCTTTAGCAAGAAGTCCAATAGTGGGAGACAAAAGTTTAAACGAGAAGATATACGGAGTACCTACATAGTTCATAATGTAGATACTGTCATCCTTGTATATCATAAAAGAATCACCTAATGGTAACCCATCTATAATATCCCCCGGTGTGTCTGAAAGTTCATACTCACCAGCATCTAACGTAGCATCTTCCTCATTCCATGTAGCCGGTGGAGAACCGTATGAGGCTTCTGTACTCCACTTAACCAGTCTAGGCTCTTCGTTGCTTCTTTCCCAATTAAGGCCAACAAGAAAGGTTCTAAATGATCTTATTGATTTACACTTAGTTCCAGAAGGCCAGTTACGCAACTCCATAAAAGGGCCTGACAAAGAAGGAACGCCAGCACTAAGGGGCCACATTTGAGGCGTATCATTACCGTTGGTAGCAACTACAAGGCCGTTAAGATTAGTTGAAGTCCACCTTCTATTAGTTGTATTAGCCCCGTAATCACTGTCTGTAGTAGATGTGCTTCCTGTAGGAGTGACTACAGCGTCATCTGGGTGAAGATACGCAGTAGTTCCTGAAAGAGTTATAACTCCTGTGCTTGTGTTCCTAGAGGAATAAGAAAGAACTTCATATTTATTTGCAGTTCCTGTGTCAATGCCTATAGATAAAGTTCCGCTTGTAGCAAGGGCGGTAAGTGCGGCCCCTGCATCTACGGTAATAGTTCCGGCACTAGCAGACACAGCGCCATTTAACTGTAGCGTAGCCTGTCTAACAACATCAGTCCATGTAGAGCCGTTCCATACTGCTATGTCTGTTGATCCGTAAGCAATCCAATAGTATGTACCTGATGCGGTAAGGTACGGATGAATATAGTAAGGGGCAAATGGGCAAGTACCCATCACCTCTTGGTATCCGGCGACTTTCTTTACGCCGTTATCCAAGAGCCTTACATTGTTTCCGTCAGACCATGCGTTAGGAGGAAGGTTATAAGGAGGGGTATCCTTTATAATTCCTATCTGGCCTAGATTTTCTATAGGGACTAATGGCATTATGCTGGAGGAGTAGGCCAAGTAATGTTAAAGGGATCAGACTGATTAGTTATATCTCTCAAAGCCTGACGGTACACTTCCCACTCAGTTCTTTTTGAATCTGACATTGGAACATCAGTTAAAACAGTCCAGTCACAAGCGACAAGTTTGCCTTTGCGCTCTGCTTTAACTACGTTCCACTGCTCTGGGTCTTGCCCTGCCTGCACTGTTGACCATGCTGGCTTCTTTGTGGGATCATTGTATACAACATTACTGCTGTAGTCTGACTCATTCTCTACTGATCCGTATATGCCAAATCCCTCATTCGGAACTGCGGCCCAAAGAATGTTGCTGAGTGTTACGTTGTTCATTCTTCAATCTCCCAAACCATCATTGTTCCTTCATGGAATGTAGTTCCTCCAGCACCTGCCTTTGGTTGCTTAGACCAAATGTCAAACGTATACGTTGTACCAGAATCAGCCGTAGGTCTGTTTGCGCTTGTTACTTTCCAAAGGTGAGAAAACCCAAACCCAAACTCTTCAGTAGATAATCCAGAATCAACCTTAGATTTAATATCGCCCACTTTAATGTTATCCGTAGTTCCAGTAATTAAAGTTCCAGAAGTATTTGCTAATTTTATATAAGTAAATTGATGATCACTTCCATCATCCCACGATGAAAAAACGTCATTCATTCCGTCTACTTGAATATACAGAGTAGATGAAGCAGATACACAGGTGTGAGTAATTGACCACCCTATATCAACATAAGTATCTGATCTGAATGTAGAGGTTGTTGCCTCAATACTATGGGTAGTCTTTAAAAGTCTGCTACCTTCTGAGGCTATCAGGGTAATCCACCCGCTATCCCCTTCATTCCGAATCTTGATTAAGTTGTTTGTAGTGTCAAACCAAATCAATCCTGCTGTGGTTGGGCTAGGTGCTGAAGCAGAAGTATGAATACCATTGATAGCCTCATCAGCATTAGGCAACGTATTCTTTAATACAGACTTAATTAGACGTAGGTGGTCATCACCCTGACTAATAGAGTCTGATCCGCTGGGGTTAGTGTCTACCAGACCACTAATGTATGTTGCGCTTTCTAATGCCATATCAGTTTCCTGTTAATGCTTTTATCTCTGCATCAGTAAGGCCAAGGTCAACAAGTTTCTGATTACCAGATTCTTTATCTGCCTGTGCCTGACGTTCTTCTGCGGTAAGTTCTGGATCAGGGTCTAGGGGTTTAGGAATAAATGAACCATTATATTCGCCACCTTTCCATGCGTTTTCATCGGCTAAAATAAGTTCACCGTCTGCGCTATAATTAGATGTTCCATCCCACTCAACCATATTTGTAACTAAAGAGTTTTTGACTATTGCGTATCTCATTATTTGTACTCCCAAACAACAATTAATCCCGGTACGCTTGCCCCGCCAGTGCAGTTTTTAGCGCCGCCTGCACCTCCATGGCCGTACCCCTTAGCATCATTATCATAATTTCCCCTGACCATTGCACCACCAGAGCCGCCAAATCCATGACAACAAATTCCACCCGGACCACCGCCATGACCATCTGTATTCGGTGCTGGACCCGCGCTTCCAAAGCCTCCTTGTGAATTTATATTTCCTCCAGATGCTGTTCCTCCGGGTTCCGAATAAGTATCGCCGCCATAAAGACCGCCATCTCCCCCATTTCCAGTAACAGTATTTGTACCGTCTGCCCATGTTGAATCACCGCCATCAGTTCCGCTTGCATCAATAGCCGCTCCTGCCGCCAACGCTCCAATAGTAACAGTTGCGGTAGATATAGATGAAACATTGATAAATTTTATCGCTGAACCCCCTGCTCCCCCGCCTGTGCCAGTGTAGTTATAGGAAGAGCGTCCTCCACCGCCTGATCCGCCAGCCCCAATAACATGAACAATAACCTTTGTTATCCCACTTGGTCGCGTCCATGTTCCCGATGAGGTAAAGACCTGTACAGAATCAAACCCTCCAGATGGGAGGTTATTAACTGTCGCCCCCGCAAAATCTACAGTTCCATTAATATCCAGCGTCGCTCCAGATGCAATATCTATTTCAGCGGATGCGGGAAGTTGAAACAAATCTGAAGCGTCGCCTAAAGTCGTGGTTGTACCTGTGGCTGGGCTGATCTTATTTGTTTTTAATTCGCTCATAATTATTTCCTACAATATTGTTAGGGTTCCGTCTATAGTCCATGTAACACCACCGGCTACAGTAATCTCTCCTTGAATAAATCCATTACGTCCTGATGGTACTGTAGTTGTGGTAGTAATAGTGAGGTCAGAATAGTTATAGAAATAGTTTGGCTCACTAACTCCAGCGGTTGCTGTGGAGGGGGGTAAATTTCCTATGTAACTCATTAAGACCACCCAAGGCTAACAGCCTGTATTCTTGTTTCTTTAGCACCGCTTTGGTTGTGTGTCGTGATTTTATAGCGCATTGCTGTACCTGATGGTTGACCACTGATGTCAACATCGTGAGCGGTTAGAATTGTATGCCCTCCGGTTGTACCCTCGGAAGACAGGGTTGCTTGGGTATATGTCGTGCCGTTATCTCTTGACACATAAGCCTTGAGGTCGGTGTTTACCGTCGCTGTTCCAGCCCCATTTGTATAAGTCATCACGATGTCGCCTTTGGTGGGTGCGGCTTGAGCGGTTGTTGCGGTTGAGACAAGGGTAAGGTTGGCAATAGTGATGTCTTGTGTAGACCATTCAAGTTGTTTCGGATCACCAGCGGTTGTATTGGCTGTTTGTGATCTTACAGTGGCCCTCCAATATCTATATGCGGTGTTGTTAGTTAGAAATTCAAAAGCCAAACCGTTTGTGGCTGAAAAATCGCCACTGGATGACGTACCAATTGATGTCCAATCAGACGCATTGTTAGACCCATACACCTCATACGTTCCAGTACCACTTCCTATCTTGTATCTGCAACGTCTTATAACGAATGCCGATCCCAAATCGTCTTTCATCCAAATCCCAGACCATGATGATCCATCGGCAATATCCCAAATACTGTCCCAGTTACCATCGTGCAATTGATTAGTCAACGCTGCTCCACCTTGCCCACCCGCACTGCTAGTAGTATTTGCTGTAGGTGTTTTAACCACAAACCCAGCAGAAACGGCTCCATAAACAAACCCCGCTCCAGCAGTGGTCTCGTCAAGGTATTCGTTTGTGCTAGCAGACGCATCGCACCCTGTTAAATCTTCGAAATTGTCAATCGTCTGATCCACAAGATCGTATTTGGATAACGATCCATTAGCGGCCACTTTAAAACCAAGTATGGCTATGTCATCTTCAAGTCCTGAAGTATTTACAGCGTCACTGGCAAGGTCAGCACTCTTAACCTGACCGGCAGTTATATCTTCTGATCTAATAGTAGTTCTACTCATTTAGGATGCTTCTCTTTTATTGCTGTTCTCTTACCCTGTAGCTCAATAGACGATGCCATTCGTTCTTCTATGACTGCCTCCCATAGTGCTACCACTAAGTCATCAGTGGTTGGATACTCTGCTTTACGGCTTCTTGCGTAGGCTTGTGCGTCATATTCGGCTTGCCATTCAGCGTGTGCAGTTTCAATTTCGGATTCAGTAGGTTGAAGTTTGTCGCTGTACCACTTGTATATGTAAGTTCCATTGCCATCTGAATCGTTCCGCAAAACAAATTCAGATTGAGAAAAACCAAGATACTCCAAACCTTCTGTCGTAATCATTTGATCCTCCCGCAATAAAGTTCGTACCTTGATGTAGATGGGCCACCTCCACCATTACTGAACCCTTGCAAGGTTAAATAATCGTCAACGCCAAGTTGGATAATAGTCATGCAACTTAACCACTGAGCGCCGCTTGAACTTGTTTGGTTTATCATTTGTTTAGCAATGCCATCGACAGATGCCGAAGCAGAATCGTCGTACTGATTTACCCATATATAACGTGACTCATTGCTACTGTCTGTTCCAATGTGCAAGCCGCCACCAACAACGTAGTAACCCGCTGTTTTTATGTCTATTCGATTGTTTGATAGATTAGCCATTGACCCATGAACATCAAAATCTGTTGTGTCAAACGCAAGAGTAGTCAATGTATTGTTAACCAAAGATGTAAACGTAGACTGTGCCGAAATTCGACAAAAGTCTGTTAAGACCTCTCCCGCACTGGCCCAAGCGTTATCGCCTCTTAGGAAAGTAGTTGCAGAAGCCGTGCCAGTTGCACTAAGCATTGCAATGTCAACTGCATCATTCGCAATAGTAAGTGCTGTTGATCCTGTTACGTCACCAGTATGTGTAGCGTTTGTTACCTTGGCTGTATTAGCGGCAATTTCAGTATTAATTGAGTTGGCTAGTTTGTCAGCGGTTACAGCATCATCTTGAATTTTAGCGGTAGTTACAGAGTTATCGCCGGGGATAGTTTGTTCCCCTATATCTAGAATGCCAACTACCTCCATCTTATCAGTAGAGACAAGTCCAGAGGTTAGGGTAAGCGTAGTACCTGATACGCTATATGCGTCCTCCTGTTGCTTTACACCGTTAATTGTTACGATTAACGACTGCTCACTGGGAGCCGTCCAAGTAAGGGTATGCGTAGCAGACGTTGAGCCTGTTACGTTAAACCTTCTTATGTCTGAGGCTTTCTGCTCTACACGACCTATATAACTCATGTGATTTCAAGAACTCCTAAGACTACTTCAAGATCAGAGTTAGCACTGGCGGTCATGTGTACATCGCCAGTAGCCTCTAGATCAATAGGTTTATCAAGGACGAGTGTTGAGTCAGCAGGAACTGGAACAGTCTTGGCAACATGGTAATAAGTATCGCCTGATGTTGCTCTAGCCTTTATCGTTACATCCGCTGAATTAGTACCATCAATGTTACTTACATAACAGGAATGGATAATAGCGGTAGTAGCGCCGGGTGCGGTATATACTATGCCTCCCCCTGTAGTTAATGCCGCGCCTTGATTCTTAAACGTGTTAGCCATTTCAGCCTCCTAGTGCAATCGCCATTGCTATGGCTGTACCCTCTGGATCACCGGGGGTAATAGTTCCCCAAGAGGTGTCAGTGCCATCTGTGGTTAAATATTTTCCTGACTGCCCAGATACATTAGGAACAATAGCGGCTGTAGACGTAGAGGGAAAACTGTTCTTTAGAACAGTCTTTAACATTCTAAGATGATCGTCGCCTTCACCTACTGGATCGCCAACTACAGGATTTGTGCTAACAAGTTGTGTTACCCAACTGGCGCTTTCTACACTCATGCTGATGCCGCCGTTAAGGTTACAGTAACCTCAAGAGTATCCCCTGAGATAACCGCTCTGGATGATCCAAAGTCAACTACTCCGTACAAAGTGCCAGCGGTTCCAGACTTTGCGTTATTGCTATTAATAAAGGCTCCTGCTACAGTAGCCGTTCCGTTAATAGAATAAGTAGCCTTGCTTGCGGTGTTGTCAATGCTTCCTGCCGCCGCAGTACCCAAGGTAAGAGTCTGACGCACAGCCTGAGAGTAGGCTACTACTTCAGCCCATCCAGAGTGAGAAGCCATCGTATCTCCAGCCGCCGCTGATCCAGCCGCTTTAAGGCCAACATACCATGCGGTAATCTGTGTTGCTCCATCTAACGTACTGGACAGGACATGATTCAAGCCTACAGTAGTGACGAGGTTTTTATTTACTTCTCGCCACTTCTCATTACCTTCTGAGTCACGGCATACGACCTCCCATATATTCTTGAGGCCAAGATTCATATCTGTTTTATGTTGCATTTTTAAGCCTCCATCGGCCTTTAAACTAATTGGGGTATTCAACATCTGTCCATACCGTTGTTGGGTCTGACTCGTCTGCCCATACTGAAGTTGGGTCAGATACGTTTGACCACGTTGAAGAGGGATCGGTTACGTCATTCCAAAGGAATGAATCTCCATTCGCGTAAGTTAATGATACTGCTATTGTTGTTGACTCAGGGTGTAAAGTATTATTAATGTACCCTGTATCTATTGCATATGCTACAGAACCAACAGCATCTAATTTTCCAGATGAGGTGTAATCAGAAGTAATAGCGTAAATAGCATCTTCTGAAAAAGTAAATCCTCCTAACCCTGTGTACCCCGTATCTATACCAAAGGTAGCAGAGCCAACAAGGGAGTGTGTTCCATTCTTAGTAGCCGTTAGACTAAGCGCAAAAGAACTAGCGCCTATAATATTTCCTATGCCTGTATTAACATTATCCAGAGTAACACCGTAAGACGAAGAGTTAGCCTTAGCGGGACTATTCCAGTTTATTCCAATATTACTCCAGTATATAGGAGAAGAGGCTTCAGCCCACGTTATAGGGGCTGTCAATAGTAGCCACTCGTATTCATCACCCTAAGCGCGGAGCCTGAGTGACGATCCTTGTTATCTTGTTCTTGTATATCTTTAATAGACTGTTGGAAGGCTGTTGCCCATAACTGTACTCTTGGGTCATTCATAATAAATGGTTCTGCTTCAAGCAAGCAACCATAAAGGTATACGTCTGGAGCGTTAGTAATCATCCAGTTTGTAGGCGCTAACCCTGTCAGAGCGTCAAACTTTTTATAGAATAACATCTCAATAGTTTGCACACTTCCGGGTATTGGCCCTAACTGGAGTTCATCAGCAATGATGGTGTACATCTGTGGCGTACCTTCTTGCGTACTTCCGTACAATCTATCATAGATTTCAGGGGTAACATACTGCATTGGGGTAATAGGAGAGGTGTTAATTTGCAGATTACGCATCTGAATAAAGTTTGTAGGCAAGGCAAGATTCCTCTGCCCAGATACAGTAGATGCGGTCTGCTTTTCTTCCATAGCCCTTATGCGAAGTAGCCTGTTAAACCTAGCCTCTGCTAAAACAATAAACTCAGGTATCCGGTCAGTCAGGTCATCCCTGTCTAACCAGTTAGCAACTGCCGTGTTTAACTCCGTGTAGTTACCTATAGCCATTATCTACGGGCAATAAAGTATACTGCGTTGTTAAGAGGGGCAAAGTTTGTTTGCGTTGCTCCGGCTTGGCCGGGGTTGTATAGCCACATAGTTATAGCCTCGTTGGTGTGGTGCGTAGAAAAGCGTTATCAGGATCATTCAGATACTTCTTCATTAACTTGTGATCCTTTTCTATTGCGCCGTTAGTTTCCTGCATCCACTTCTCCCATATACCTACAGGGATAGATGCAACTCTCATACCATGCTGTTGCTTACCAAAGGTAAGTTTATCACCATAGTCGTTTAGTAATTCTTTATTGCTGTTCAGAATGTCTGTAGCATCCTGATGAGTAGTGACAGTAGACGTACCATCAGAATGATCTTCTACTGTAGTAGGTCGCCAATGTTTCATAATGGTAATGCACCGGGAGTTTCTGACATTTTCTTTAATGTTGCAACTGCTTTCTTAACAGATGCTTTTTCAGTGTAGGGTTTAATTTTATCTACCTTTTCTTTCTTGGTTTTTAAACCTTCTTTAAGTAGTGCTTTGCTCATTTGTTCCTCATAAGTGCAACTAATTCAAAATGAATGGCCCCCCCGAAGGAGGGCCAAACACAGTTACGCGGCTTTCACACCAATAACAGAACCAGATGCCTGACCATTCTTACCACGAAGGCCATACTCAGCAATCATCATCTGCTTGATGGAATCACCAGTTTTCGCCAAGGTTTCCGTCTGGAAAGGACGCAGATAGTCTACGCTCCAGAAATCGTAATCCAAGACATACAACTGTTCAGCCTGACACAGACGGCTAGGTACAATCTTAAAAGTACCGAAGTCCGTGACGATGACATCAACAGAGTTGATAGCACTTGCCGGAGATGCTTTATCGTGGTTAGAAACGATATCAGCAACGACTGAACCAGCCAGAGCAGACATCTTAACTTTCAACGAAGCATCGCACATGATTACGTCAGGCGAACCACCGGCCTTCCAAATCTGCTCGACACAATTATTAAGCATACTCAACGTCAAAACAGCAGACGCTCCACTTTTTGCTTTTACTGCTGTACCATCTCCTGCGTTAGCAACAGCGGCGTCAGTCGGGCCATCAATGATGTTTGAATCACCTGCCGTTGCGTCACCAAGCCAAGAGTTAAGAGCGGCAGTCTTACGAGCCACACCAGCCGCGCCAGCGGCCTTAACGTCATTGCCCAGAAGCATTAATTCCATGTCACGCTTAATTTCTTTTGCGCGCTTGGCCAACTGGTAAGCCTGACTTGACTTTCGGCCTGCCCAGTCTACTGCTTCTGCAGTGCCTGATGTCTGAACCGCTTTCTCAGAAATTTGAGTTTGATTCGTCAGTTTCGTCGGCTCTGCAACTGCCAACGATGCTGGGTCATCACCCTCTAGTTTCTGGTTTGCGGCGGCGGCGGCGAGTTCATCTTTCTGCCACTCAAAGAGAGTGTTAGAACATGAGCCTCGTCCAGCGCCTGTCATAAACGGCGTGTCCATAGGACTGATATTATATATGATATCGCTCAAGTCTTCGCGGATTTGTACACCCCCGAAGGTCAAACGAGTATTTGCGGGAACTGCCATAGCAGATTACCTCCTTAGTTAAAGTTCTACGAAATCTTCAAAGAGAGATACAGAGTCATTAACATGACCTGTCTCTTTAAGACGCTTCATTGAGGCAATACGTTTGGCTTTTTGGCTATCGGCTTTTTTATTAGTGCCTTTGCCAGCCCGAATAACTTTGGGTTTGTTCTTTAATTTTTTCGCTTTAACATCTGAGTTCTGTAAGGCGTCATACTTTTGAGCCTTCATAAGAACTATTAGCGATCTATGGTCAATTAGTTGTTTCAGTTCCTCTTTAGTGAATCCCTGATTAACAGCGTATGAGGAAAGTTCAGATGCCATTTTTCCGCGCTTTTCTGTATCATTCCATTCAGGCACAGCCGCTACTAACTTTGTGTGTTCTTCCTGAATAGCCAGTTGACGCATCTTAGCCATCTCTTCCTGCTGTTGTTTATTAGCCCTCCCCTGTTCCTCCTGCGCTTGACGGACACGGTCTTGGGCTTCTCTCAGTTCTTCCTTTTTAGTAACGAAAGCAATTGGGTCTGTTTGTCGCAGATTCTCCCAATCAACATTCTGGAACTGTTCTAATCCTCCCATAGAGTTCTGAACAAATTGTCCAATAGCATCTATGTATTGCTGACGCTCCGCCTGTGCCTGAGACATCTCATTAGTCCACTGCTGTTGCAGTTTGACCATTTCATCTCTTTGGCTTGCAAGTTCTTGCGTTTTACGAGTATAGTCAGAGTGTCGGGAGTACCCTTGCACAAGTTCTTCAAGGCTTACCTCAAGTTCTTCACCATCAACTTTGACGGCATAAACTTCAGGTTCCTCTTCGGACTCGTCTTCTTCTGACTCCTCCTCTTCAGATTCCTCTTCTACTTCTTTTTCAGATTCATCCTCAAGGACTTCCTCTTCCAATGGTTCGTCTTGAGTTTCCTCAGTAGACTCTTCAACATCTTCGGTAGGGGCGCTTTCCAGTGTTTCTGGTGTGGCCTCTTCAGGCTCCAATAAACTTAGGATTGCTGATTGTGCTTCTACTATACTTCCGGCTTCAGCCGGGAGCGGGGCAGTTTGCTTGTCCGCCATTTTAAAATCTCCTTATATTTGGTATTCCTTAAGTTTCTCTGCCATCTCTCCAGTCTCAACTATGCTGGTTAGATGAAGGCGTAGTCTCTCAAGGAGTCGTAATGAAAGCCAGCATTGCTCCCGGCTTTCGACATCGTTCACACTTGTTTGCGCCCAAGTGTTAAAAATACTTTCTCCTAATGAATCAAATGCTTCGTTGTACATCGGGTCATTGAGGAGGCGTTTTGCTTGTTCCTCTCTTTGTTTATCCAATCAAAACACCTCTGTTTTGTTTCTCTTCTAGCGCAAGTTCAGCGGCTTTAAGTTGTGCATCAACCGCATCCTTCTGCGCTTCCTGTTGAATCTTTTGCATCTTAACCTGTACGTCAGCGGCTTTAATCTCCAACTCTTTCTGCTTAACTTGCATCTCCATCTGAGCCAACTGATCCTCCGTGGAAGGTTGCTCAGGTTGTGGGGGTGGAGGAGGGGTCAAGAAATCATCAACATTCTGATAACCCATTGCTTTTATAAGCGCCGCTCCAAGGTTGTACATATTCTGTGGAGTTACAATAGGTAGACCACCCTGCATTGCCTGTCCTGCAAACTGTAACATCTGTGATAGGTGAGCCATCTGCTGATCCTTTGAGCCATTACCAAGGGCAACAGAAACGGTACAGTCCATCTTGTCACTCCACATATCAGGACGTACAGGAACCCACTCATTCCTTAGCATAACCACCCTTTCTTTATCCTGATACTTCAGGAGGAGTTCATAGATGCAGTACATCAATTCCTTAACACCTGTCTCTGCAAACTGTCTAGCAATTAACTCTACCCTGCTCTGGGCATTAGTCATCACTGCGTTAACCGCCGTGGCCGTTGTATGACTTGTCAGGGCGTCTGCGTTGATGCCTTGTGTATTCTTGTTTACTCCTGTCCTTGCCTCTCTTACCTCATCGAGATATCCCAGCATCTGGAATGATTCTGGCTGTAGGGGAGGGGTAGCCAAGGGCATGACTGCATTGGGGGATTTAACTCGTACCACGCCCCCCGGCCTCTGGGTTAGCAAATCATCCAAATTCGCTTGACCTTCTAGAACTGCGTATCTACCAAAGTTCTGGTTATAGGCGTTGTCCATCAGGTTACGCATTAGCGTACTCTTGATTAACTGTAAGTCCATTACAAGGTCAGCAACAGATAAACCAAAGAACTTATGGGGGATTTTTAAGGGGGTAATTGAAACGAATGGAACCTTATCAATCTCTTCATTAGAGAAGATATGATCCCCAACACTACATACTTTACGAAGTTCAGCAATACCGTCATCATCATAGTCTGTCTGAATAAATGATTCGTGGAGCCAATACTCTCTTAGGGCTTCTTCTCCGCTCTCATTCATCCCGTCACCCCAAGCAAACGAGTCATCAAACTCGTAACGAGCCATCCTTTCGGCATTGTAGACTTCTTCGTTATACCCAGCGCCTAACTCGCCAACATCCCAATCATCTCCGTACATTTCTCTTAATTCAGAAACAGTTTTCTTTACCCTGTGGCAAACAAATCTAGCATCCTGTATTCCTTTGGCTTCTCTTGAGATAAGGAATTCATCAGGTGGTACATTCTCAATCTTAATCTTTCCGTTGTAACCTACCCTTTTGATTACTACATCATGGTAAGTTTCTACGCCTTCTATTTCATTACCGGCAACCTCTGTATGCTCAACAACCTCTACGTCATCACTGGCAATAAGGAATTGAAATTCCATGTCACCAAGATTGTGATACTCTTCCCTTTTTTCTTCTGAGTATTCATCCCACCATACCTTAACGATTCCGTTCTTCTGTAGGAGGGCGTCATGGAACCAAGAGTAAAGAATCTCCCAGCCGGGATTATCTTTTGTAAAGACGTAGTTAACGTAGTCAGTGGCCTGTTCCGCCGCTTTTACATCTTCTGGGCCGTGAGGCGTAAACTTTACCATTTCATCGCCAGAGGCAAACACTCTCATAAGAGAAGGTTTAATCCACTCTATTGTGTCCTGTACCGTGGAATCAACGTATTGACTACGGCCATCTACCTCATTACCAAACGGAAGGGCATAGTAATACTTAATAGCCTCCTCTCTTTGTAACGAGATTTCGCCATCATATCCAAGAGAATCGTTTATCTCCTGATGGATGCGTGACATTAGTTCTTGTTCTGTATCAGACAATTCCGTAGTTCCTATAGGTTATATCGCTATTCCATTCTGGGTCTGACCCCGCTATGGCGTAGCGTTGTGATTGGAAGGCGTATCGTGTAGCACTCATTAAGTCATCACGAAGGGCTACTACCTTTCCTTCCTTTCTATGGTACATCCTAAACTCTTCAAACCAGTCTGGTAGGGTGGAGAATACTTTAAAGTTCCCCTTCTCCATCGACTGTAGCATAGCCATTATGCCTTCCTCTACTGAGTTAGAGCCTTTCTTCTCCCCTAACCCCGGAGGGTTGGTAAAGTGCTGTAGTAGAAAGTTACACCCATGACCTCTATACTGCTCGGCAAGACCGGGGTTTCCCATGCTATCCCTGCGATTTCCGTCATGCGGGTAGGCTATCGGAATAAAATAAGGTCTTTGTCTTATAACCTCGGAGTGTACCGTCGGGCTTGCTTTAGATGCTCTATAGCAATCGTATATGTAGAAAGTATCACTTTCATTATCTATTGCACACCATACCACAGCCGTAGGGTGATCCCAACCAAAGTCTATGGCCGCAATTCTGGGCCAATGATCCTCTATTTCTACTGGATCAATCATCAAATCTTCTTCGTTTATGGGGAATATAAGGCCGGAACCGATAGACGGTCTGCCGTATCTCCTCATCTCCCTTTCGTGGGGAGAGTAAGCAGAGAGAATCTGTTCCATCGCATCTTCTGATAGATGCCCCTTCCTGCCCTGCATGGACTTCACATTTTCAGATGCGTGATCCCATGTAGCATTGGTTAGACTTTGCCCCTTCTTTATGTTGTTCATAAAGGCGGCGACTGTCTCAGTCATCCCCTGCTCAGGGGTGAAGGTCATGTAGACCATCCCTCTCCTGTCTAGGGTTCGTGTGACGCTCTGTGAGTACAGTTCTCTGGAGGGTTCCTCATCCAACCATACCACATCCACCGATCTACCTTGCCACTTGTCTACACCCATTTCATAGGCTTTAAAGAATAAAGAAGAGTTCTCACCGGAAATATGCCGTATGAGGGCTACGGACTTGGCGTTTGGAACACCGGGCTTGCGTTCAGTTTTTATAATACATTCTCTGGGAACAGCGCCGGAGCCAAAGGCTTCTGGATCGTCGGGAGAACCCAATAACTCTGCTTGTACAATGTCTCTGGTGGTTTCGTTTGACACACCACCAGCCCATGCTGTGATGGGTTTGTTAAATCTCCTACCCCTCCACCATTTTGGATACAGCCCTGTAAGGTGATAGGCCATTTCTGCGGCCCCACAATAAGATTTACCTATGCGGTTAGCCGCCATTAACAGGCGTTGGTTTGCGCCTACACCTGTTTCGTGGAATTCCTGCTGATACGGATAAGGATCGTAGAAGTCGATCTTGTTAAAGCGTTGACGCTTTCTAATTTCTTTTGCTATCTCTACCGCTTTTTCCATATCCACTGGCATAGGCGGCTCTTGCTTGCTTCTCAGCGGATGCTCTACTTGCATAGCATTTTCCAGATTTTCCCCATTTATAACCCTTCTTTCCGTTGGGTAATGTGCATGATTGTATTGGCATTAACGTTTTTTCTTTTTGCGTTTTATAGTAGGGCTGAATTTTTTAGCAAAACCACTCGCATCCCACAGATTCGGAAATTTAAGATAGTCTTGTTTTTGTATCGCTTCCCGATATGCTTGTGCAGGGCTTAACCTTTCTAAGCCGGGGGATCGCCATCTAATAGTTGGGTACATGGCCCCCTCTGCGCTGGGTAAAAGGCCAAGAGGCGCGGTTGCACTGTAGATTGTTTGAGGGTTTCCCCTCTTATCCTCTAAGTACATCTCATTTACCAAGGGGGAGTTGGTTTGGCCTTTAGCCCTTTTTAACCAGAAAGGCTCTTCCTCCCCCATTAAATATTCCAACAGTCCCATTAGTTAAGAGGGCCAACAAGAGACTCCAACTCTCTCTGTAATTCTTCCGTTGATTTCTCTTCAACGTGTGAGACTTCCTGTTTGATCTTTTCAGTGGGTTTAAGACCAGCCCTGTCCAGTATATCTTTCACAGCGCCAAGTCGCACAGATTCGCTCTCAGCGCCTTCTGAAAGAGATTTCAGTTGCAATAAGGCTCCCGGCACACAGTCTTGAATCATCTTGCGTGTGCGAGCCTCTATCTCTTTAGAGAACTGGTTCTTTAACTCATACCCTCTTTGCTTCGGATGGGAATACCCTGCAATCTGCGCGGCTTTAGCGGCGCTCCCATGCAGGCAGTATTGCTCAATAAATGTTTCTTGTTTCTCAGTACGCATCTTGCTTGTATTGCTCTTGTAATCCTGTTCCGACTAAAGGGTAATTTGCTTGTGGAAAGAAATGTTCTATGCCAAACTTTGGTCTGCCTGTTGGCAGAATTGAGAATGGAATGGGGGATTGCGGCATCATACCTGTTACATCTGATGCTCTAGGTGCTGTTGGAATCTGCCCGGACAACATTGTTTCCCCAACATTTTCAATCGCGATATTTTTTGCTTCTCTTCCTTTGGGGGTTAGTTTGCCTTGCCTAGACATACCTTTGGGATAGTTTGCGCTTTCTACGCCCCTAACCCCAACATCTAAGGCGATCAAGGATTCGTTATCTAGACCCCACTTTTCTAAGTATTTTCCCGGCACTGAAGACTGCCAAGGGGTAATTGATACCCAATGTTGCTTCATACCAATTTCAGCCAACTCATCAATAGTTTTTCCCATTCCACCGCCAAGAGCCATTCTATCTATACTCATCTCTGTTATTCTTCCGGTTCTGGGATTAAACACCGCAATAACATCAAATGATCCAGTTAGGGGGTCTGGGCCAGCCTCTACCTGATACTCATAACTTATGTAACCGTTTTCTTCCTTTATTTTTCTTGGGATTGGGTATGGGCTTTTTCTATCAAAACTCCCAGATCCATTAATTCTATTTATTTCAGCCATCAAAGACTCAGCCGTAATTGGCTTGTTATTGTCCATGAGGTTTGACCAAGCGTGTCCTATTCCATTTTTAGGATTTGTTTTGTAGGAATGAGCCATTTGACCCATTTGATTTCCTGTTACGTCAGCGCCTTCTAATCTATGCGCTAGGATTACTGGTTTCCCATCATTTATTCTGTCAAATCGTTCAGGAATTCTACTTGATATGTGACTGGCTACATTAGGATTAACATTTAAATCAAGAGCCTGAGAAATTACCTCTGGATTATTTTTTATCTCAATAGCACTTGTTGTTATTTGGGATGGGAATATTGTTTTGTTTACGTCATATAGAGGCGTTCCGGGTTGAATGGCCGGATTATCTGGGTCGTATATAACCTTTTGCACATATTGATTTGAATAATCTCCTACTATGTTTCTCTTCATAGCATTAGATGTTTTTATATCATCTGAAAACTCCTGCTTCGCTTTTTTATTTGCTTCGACTGGAGTCATGCCCTCTTCTATATATCTGGCTTTAGCGGTATTCACAGCATTATTTGTTGATCTTATAAAATCGCTAGAATCGTCTATAGCCTCTTGGCTCATCCTAGACATACCCCTGTATTGGTATTGTGCTTTCTCTGCTGGTGATAAGGACTGCCAAAACCCTTCCCTAGCCATTTCTACTGGGGTATTTAATACTGCGACTGGGTTTCTTTCCATACCGGGAAATTTATTGTACCACCCCTTCCTATATATCTGCCCTTTATCAGACAGACCTCCCACCCCTTTTTTTGCGAAAGATGCTCCTGCTTTTATGGGGCCTGTTCCAATGCTTGTTCCCCAATAAACGACATCTCCTAAAGTTTTTGCTTTATCATCGCTAAGACCAAATCTTTTTCCTAACTCTTCTGCACCTTTACCAAGCGTTACAAACGGAAGATCGGCATAAGTCAAAAGAGAATTTTGCCATTCAGCCATATCCCGCCCTTCAGGAGTTTGCGGTGGCGCTGAATACCTGTCTATACCGCGATGAAATCCTTCCTTCGCTTCTTCAGAACTCCAGAACGGTACACCCTCAACTCCTTCATTAAGTGATGTTTTGCGGCTCATGTCATCTCTAGCATACCCCGGAAAAAGCCAAGATGGTCGGTCTGACCAATTGAATCCAGATAGTAACCCCTCTGCCCCTGATAAAATAGCACTACCCATAGCGTGAGGAACGTAGCCAACACCAACACCAAGACCCTCTAAGGCTCCCCCTAAGTAATCCCCTATTGATCTTTTTTCTTCTTCGTCCATATTAGAGAATTCTTATAAAGGGTAAAATGTCCTGATGGTGAGTGGATGCAATATAACGCCATTGCGCGAGAAAAAAAAGGGGTCGCCCCGGGGGGTCGCAATCGCGCCCACGCCACGCGCCCCTGAAAGGAGGCCAGACCAGCAGGGTTCGGCTTTGCAGTAGGCCGGGATTTATTTGGCTATAGATAGTAGCCAGACTTTGCCCCGTTACCGGGTTGCCGGGTTAGACTGTCATTACAGTGTCGGGTTCGGAACCGGTAGTTTAAACTAGTGTGTGAGTGTGTGCCCACAATGTGCAATCACAGCACCAAAACACCATGCAAAAAATAATTAAAAAAGTTCTTGACACTGTGCTGGTAGTGTGGATAATGCGCTTTACTACTCATTCACTAGGTAACACAGATGGATTTTAATACTATACTACCAATAGCAGTTATCGCTGTTATAGGGCTACCATTCTTTATAGGCTTTATCGCTGTAATGGCTGGTGTTATCTCTAAACTATTCGGAAAACGCGGGAGTTAATAATGAAACTATTTTCAGATATTCTATTTTTCGGTGTTTCATACGGCGCTATCGCCATCACAATCTACATAATCATAGGACTGTAATAATGGAAATCGACTATATCTATATTGACGAAAACGGCCTGACGGTAACACGTTTAAAGCCACAAAAGACCGTAGAAGAATACCGCGCTCACACTGGCGGATTATTCGACGACGATACGCTAGAATCTATTGAAAACTTGACAGGGGAATAATAATGCTAGAACAAATCAAGATCAGTAAAATGAGCGGTAAATTGCACAACATGGGAGCAATCAATACCGACACCACTACCAACGAATTCTGCATACGCCAGAAAGAAACCGATACTATCTGTGGACAATGCTACTCGCACAAGATGCTATCTACCTTTAGAAAGTCTTGTGTACCGGCATTCCAGCATAACTCTAGGCTATTGTCTGAACTGATAGATTGGGATTTATTGCCTATTATAAAT
>VTLG01001815.1_pt1 | contig 27628 bp, 43 predicted proteins | sample 4694571 | NCBI WGS metagenome assembly VTLG01 (sample SAMN12604809, study PRJNA352737) | marine metagenome | biome: ENVO:00000447; feature: ENVO:00000209|ENVO:00000569|ENVO:01000036; material: ENVO:00002151; isolation source: viral sequences binned using virsorter ...
AAAGTTTTGCTTTTAATTTTCTTCACTTGTGTTAATTTTAAATCTGTTTTTTTATTCTTTATATCTTCCCAATCAATATCTTCCCTTCTTACTAATCCGTGCTTAAAATGTTTTCTCCAATTCACATAATGATGTGGTCTATTAAATCTTATTTTTGTTTCTGCATATTGTGGCCATATTTCTTCAAGACTTCTTGCTTTCAATACTTTCTTTTCATAAGCATTTCCTTTATATAATTCATCTTGATTTCCACCCTTCATTTTAGCAGTAGTTGAAGTTTTATCTACACAAAAAGCATTAAATAATAAAGTACATAAGCCATTGTCTAATACTTGTAAGCATAAATCTACATCTTCATTATATTTTAATCTCCATCTATAAGGCATATTGTTTTTCATTAACATAGCACTATAAGCGTGAACATTAAGATAAAAGGCTTTTTTTGTAGGGGGTGTTACAAATGTAGAATAGTTAAATCCTGTAATTCCTACATTTTCATATCTGTCTGTAAATTCTTCCAAAGCTTTTATAGCTTTATCCCCATTACAAATAATCCTTTCGCCCTTATGTGTTCTTCTAAATGCTCGTATATTATCATCAAATACCCAATGCCTTTCAAAACCTTTCTTTATACTATCTTCCCAAGCATAATTTCTTGCAGGATAACTTCCTACACCTAAATTAGAAAAGGGTAATTTTGTTACATATTCTTCTCCTAAAACTTTACAATAATTATTGTATTCTTGTGGTTCAACTAATATTTGAAAATCAATACCATCTTGAATAAATAATTTAGCTGTTTGTGGATTCTCCCATCTTCCTTTAGAAACTATATATACAGGATAATTACTCATACTTTAATGAGTTTAAATCTTTTCTGCCTTCATATGGATATTGAGTAGCCCAAGCAGTAGGTAATTTTTTAGTAAATTCTAAATTATGTTCTTTTGCAAAAACTTCTCTATCCTTTTCATTTTCAAAATGTATTATAATCTTTAAAGTATTATCTGCAGCTTCAAATTCAGGCATTCCTACCCATTCAGAATTTTCATCACCTTTATTTATTTTACCTACATTATCATCATAATTCTGCCATACATCTAAACCCCAATCTGTAATTTCAACACTATCCCATTCATTACCTAACATAGCCCAATCCCATTCTCCAAAACCTACATTGTCTTTTACAATAAATTCTTGCTTTTGTTCTGCCGTTAATCCTTTAGCTATTTTAACAGGCACTTCTTTTAATCCTGCTTCAATACAAGCCCTGTATCTCATATTGCCACCTAATATTATATTGTCTTCATCTATAACAATAGGTCGTAACTCTAACATTTCAGGGAAGTCCTTTATTGACTTGACTAACTTCTTAAATTTACTGTCTTTAATTATTCTAGGATTATTTTCGTTTGATTTTAACTCATTGATTTTCATACTATATAATAGATTTGTTTAATATTTATTTTGTTGGATTGTTCTTGTCGTAACCATCACGCTTTAATCTTGCTGCCTTTTGTTTTGCTTTATGTTGTATAATTCTGTCTTCTTTTGTGTATTCGTTTCTATGTATTGTAGGAAAGCCGTTAAATTCTTCTTCTATACTTTTCATATATTCACCACAACAAAATGCCTGTTTGCATATTACCCTATCGTCAAATATTCCTATCGTTCCTTTAAATACTTCTTTTTCTTCTTTACACTTTTTGCATTTGTATTTCATCTTCTATTTTTTTAAGTAATTGTTCGGCTGTATATATTCTGTCTGTTTGTGTGTAGTTTTCATAGATACAAGTAAAGTTATTGTCTTCCCAAGTCCATAAAGCTTTTACATTTTTTTTAATGTGATTCCTTAAAAGCCATTTGATAGTTTTATATTTCATTTCTTTTCAGTTAGATGTTTCAAAAATTCATATGAGTATTTGTTTTGTTTTTTTCGTAAATTGCTATTATTCCTTTCCATACTGAATTTAAGCAGCTAGAACAGTTTGAAGTTGTTTTATAGTTCGTTCCGTATATCGTGTTGTATAGTTCTATCAAGCGTGCTTTTGTTTCGTGGTCTTTCGCTTGTCCTTTTTTAATATCAGGCATAATCTCTATGACTTCTTTTATTAAGTGTGCAGGAATTTCTTTTGGTTGTTCTACTTCTTCTGTACTTTCCCAAAGTCCGATAGGACATTCTGTAAAAGACAAAGATGTTTTCACACGCATAAAGCAGCCACATTTCTTACAAGTTCCTGTCAGCTTAAAAAAATGTAAACACTTCTTACATATACCAAGCCGTTCTTTTCTTATTTCATTCGCCACAAAATATTTCGTCATCTAATATTTCTTTTAGTTTTGTTCTGACTTTCTTTAATGTAGTGAATAAAGAGTTTCTGCTGATTCCTGTTTTCTTTGCCAAGCTGTCAAGTGTATGCCCTTCTTCATAATAAACCGTGAAAACTTTAGAATCGTACCAATACATATTTTCTAACGCCTTTTCAATCTTTTCAATAGCTTGTTTTCTATATAGACTTTCGCAAACTACATCAGGAATTTGTGATATACTTCTTCTGTAAGTAGAAGGTCTATCTGTAAAATAACTATTTTGTATATGACTATCGTCTATTTGTGTATAGTATTTCCTGTACTTATAAAAGTAGTTACTTCGTGTACTTGTAATTGCCCTATGAATAGCTACTGCACCATATCTGACTAGCCCTTCTAATCCGTCTTTGTCGTAGATGTCTGTTAAAGTCTGTTTGTTCATTTGCATAAAGTATAACATCTGCTCCTGAACGACCTCGTCTATTATATTTTTATCTTTAGTATAATATAAAGCTACATCTACAAACCTTTGTCTGTTGTCTGCAATTAGTTTATATATCTTATCAATCTTTTTCAAGTTGTATTTTTTCCAAGTCAGAAATAATATTATGACTTAATTCAGTTAGTAAAGTTCTATACGCCCTACACATTGAACGATTTTTTGTATTTTCAACTCCTGCAAGATAACCACTAAAACAGCTTGTTACATTTGTTGGTATTATAGACATAAAATCTGAATAAGCCCCTAACTTTTTAGTAGAATATTTATTATGATACTTTACTATTATGTCAATTACATCTAAAAAATTATTGTAACGGCTTTCAGTTGAAAGTTCCCTCATACTTTCGCAAACTGTCAATAGGTAAGTGTCTAATATAACTTCGTGCTGCTTGTTTATTCCTAACGGTTTTAGCATTCGCCAAATTTAAGAATAATTTTATTCAATTCCTTTTTCTTTTTTTAACTTTTTAACAGCGTCTTTGTAATAACTTATTTTTTCTTCATAGTCAGAACGACTAATCTTTGTAATTTGTTTCGCAAGATACTCTAAAGTTTGTGCAGTACCTTCACCATACTTTCCGTCAAGATGAATAGAGAATTTATACTGTTGCCCCTGTTGGAAACAATTACAACTGATACATTGTACGGCACAATTTTTTTGATTCCATCTTGTTGTGTGGTGTCGCCTGCTTTGAAAATGTCCGCATTGCATTTTTTTATAATGTGATACTTTGCCACAAGTTACACATTGACATACACCTTCTTTTGTTGCGAACCTCAACCTGATGAATAAAGAAAACCACTTGTCTAACTCTTTCTTTAATTTACTTATTGACTTCATCTAAATATTTCATATCAATTAAGTTATAATTATATATTTCGTATGTATCTGCTTCAAGTTCAAAATAGCTTCCGTCATCTCTATATCTCTTTTCTCCTTGTTCATAAAATATTGATTTTCTAGGTATATTCTTTTTATCAATCCAACCACAAATTTGAAAAGTATTGTCTTGTTTATTTATTGAAGCAAATATTAAAACATCACAATCGTATTTTAATTGACAAGATAAAAAATTATTTATATATTCCATTTTAATATCTACATTCCTACCCATAGTTTTAACATCTATTGTTTTACCTTTATAAACTATGTCAATACCACCGTCAAAACCTTTTTTAAATTCAGGATAAAACCCTAGTAAATAATTATGTATCTCAAACTCGCCAATAAGCCCTAGTAATTGATTTTCTTTTGTTCCGTCAAACTTTCCCCTATTAGCTACGGTATTATTTTGCAGCCATTTCCAAATCCTTTGTTTCTGTTCTTCGTTGATTTTATATTTATTCGTCATCAATAGTTTCAGTACAAAAATATGCTTCTAAAAGACAAGCTGCTAACACAATTAAATAAATAAAAATTAAGTATTTCATTCTATTAAGTTTTTAGGATAGTATTCTAGTTCATTAGGGTTTTTATTTAAAGTATCTACTTCATAAATTGCTTCGTTAATCCTTTCTTTATGCTGAAAACACCACCTGTAAAAAGTAGTTATGTTTAGAAACTGTTGTTCTTTACTATAACGAACCCCAAGACGGAAAGCCATTTGCACCTGCTCTAAAGTCATTCGTTTTATACGCCTGTCTATTTGTAAGTCTTCAAAAAATATTTTCGCAAGAGCAGCCATTGTTTTACCGTCTGTATTATAGCCCAACTCTATTGAAGTTTTGGCTATCAAATCGTATATGTCCTCAACTTTCATTTTTTGCAATTTTTTTCATTTGCTTTTCCCAATGTTTTATTGTTGCATTGTATTCAATTTGTAAATCTTCAATCCAATCCTTCATAATGTCTAATTTCAATAAAGGTTCTTCCCATCTAAAATCAGCAGATGGTTTAAATTCGCCTTCGCCATTATCTAAATTCATTTTAAAAAAGTTTGTTGTTTTCATAATAATTCTTTTCCTTTTAAGTATTCGTTTAATTGACTATCTATTTTAGAAGTTCCTTTGTTCCACTCTGTTTGATTTTTTTCCCACCTTTTAAGTCGCAAAGATATAGAAAATGTTTTTTGTAGCTCAAATCTTAATTTAGGATTGCTTTTACTTCTTGTTTTTTCTGACCAATAAATAACAAATTCACGCAACATATCTTTAGAATACCCTATGTTTTTATGAACCTCATTTGCAAATTCTATTGCTCTTATATGTATAGGTATATTATTATTACTTGTATTATTATTATTTATAGTATTATTCTTTAAAGTTTTCTTTATTGGGGTAATTAAGTTTTCTTTAACACCCCCTTTAAGAATTTTTATATACCTCTTATCAATTTCTTTACTACCTTCTTTATATGTATAAGAAGTTTCTATAAAACCATTTTCTTTTAATTCTCTAATCCAATTAGAAATAGTTACTTTACTTTTACCATAAAGTTCTGAAAAATATCTATTACTTGCAAAACATTCTCCATTCATATTACAAAAAGCTGTTATTTCTGCATAAAGAAGTTTAGCATTTGGTGTTATATCAGAATATCTAACTTCTGCTGATAGTATTGCATAGTAGTTTGGTTTCATAATAAATTAACTTCTATTGAATGTCTAAAATTAGCTAAAGCAAATTTAATATTTTTTAAGACATAAGAAAATTTTACATAAGAAGTTCTTATTTTACAACCTACTGCACCTGACCGTATAAGTATTTCAACTTGATAAGGTTCTGATTCTTCTACAAACTCTAATAAGTGTCTTTTCATCCCTCTATTATCTTTGAAGGCAGGTTTGCTTTCTTCAATATCTTCAAACGCCTTATAGACTAGATTAAACATTTCACGATACGCTTTCCAAGTAGAGTAGTTTCCGCTATGTTTGTATTCATAGTGATATATTAAAGACCTATCACGCTTTAATACATCTGCTATTGCTCTTTGATGTATTCCTGAAAGTCTTGCAATATTTGAAGCTACTAATCTAGGTAGTTGTATCTCAAGTTTTCTAGTCTTGTAGCTTAAAGAACCTTTGCGAAGCCCTACTAACGAAGTAGTAAGGTCGCAAATATATTCAAACTTTTCTTTGTCTGTAATTTTAGAACGGTAAGTCATTGTTACTTTCTTTTATTCCTTCATTAGTTTTGTTAATTATTTCCATTTTTTTACCTAATACCCACTCTGCAAATAGTTCTGCATTTTCGCAAATTTCTTCAGGTGAACAACTACTTCCCCTACAATAATCTACGGCAGCTTTTAAACTTGATTGTCTTACGATAAGGTTCTGTACATTGTCATCTTTTCTATAAGTCATTCCATTGCTTGTTGGTAGTGCATAAAATGGTTTTACTTTAGGAAATTTACCTGCTGTAAATTCATAGTCAGCCGATTGCCCTTCGACAAATTTAGTTTGTTCTTTTGACTTACTGCTGTACTCCCCACAGTCGCCATTTTCAAATTCAACTTCAAACTTATACATAAGTCCAAATTTGCCGTCCCAAGTTCCGCTTGGGGTTACTCTTTTTACTTTGTCTGTTTTCATAATTTAATTATTTAAGAAATTTTGACTACTCTTTTTTAGGTTTTCGTCTTCCCCTATTTCTTTTATGTGTTTTATAGCTTGTTCCTTCATATAAGGAATATCAAGCCAAGATATTAGTTCAATAGTATCAAAAACTATTGTAAAATCTTCTCCGTTCTCATCTTTGCCTGACAAATATACTTCATTTCTATGACATTGATAAGTATTAAGGTCGTGTAAGTTCTTGTATTTCATAATTTAGTTAATAATTTTGTTAAAAATAATAAATTTATTTAATAGTCTGAATATTTAGCCCAATTCTTTTGGTATATATGACTAATATCATCTTCTGTTATTGGATAATCTTCTAATTTATGTATTGTATCGTCTATATTACCTACATAAAATGCTTCGTGATTTTCTAATTCTCTTAATATAATTTTATCTTTACCATTTTCCTTAATATCCTGTTTTATAGAATCCTTATAAATTTTATCTAATCCATTTATAACATCTTTAATATAAGGTTCTTCAGTAAGCATTCCCTGACCTAAATTTACATATTTTACATTATCCTTTCTTCCTTCTTCAAATTGTTTCTGACTGAATGCAAAGATTGTTCCTGTTTTTTTAAATAGGGCTGTTTGTTTTGCTTCCATATAATCGCTTAAGTATTTCATTTTATTTAGTTTTATAAAATTAGTAATTTGTTTTCGTTTTCTTTATACAATATAGAATATTCTTTAAAATCTTTTCTCCATTTCTTATTGTATTCTGTTCTTGTTGGTAAGTGTTTGTATTTATTGCTAAAGCAAATGTCCTTAAAGTATGTATGCTCTTTGTCAAAAGGTTCGTAAGTATAAACTTCATCAAGAATAAAGTTCTGTTTTTCAGACCATTCAGCTATCTGCTTTTTAGTACCTACTAATCTATAAATCTTTTGCCCTTTTTTGAAGTCCTGAATGTAGTCATCCTTAAAGTGATTCCAAACACTTGCTGCTATGTATTCTTTCTCCAAAACCCAATCTTGTATAATGATTTTCTTATTGTCTAATGGCTTTTCTTTTGGGTAAGGTTTACCATTTATTAAGTGTATTGTCATCTTCGTAAGTTTCTTTGTTTTTGTGTTCTTATAATATAAGACATTGTATTTCGAGCCTCTTTTGCAGCTTGGTGGTGTCCGTCTGCATTTTCAGCCCACCAATCCGCAGAATCATTTAAGTTCTGTTCTGAATACTTATAGTGCTTTACTGAAAGGTTTTCGTGAAAAGTCGCTAATCTGTTTAAATCATTCATAACCAAATCAGCGTCAAAAGTTTCAATGCCTGAATAACTTTCTTTTAAATCAATTTTAGCAGAAATGCTTTTTGATTGTTTGCCTAATTTTTCTACTTCGGCTTGTAGGTTCTCAAATGTTTTCATAATTGTTTTTGTTTTTAGTTAATTTCGTTTTAATTATAGTACAAACATACAACAAATATTTGAATTAACAACTATATTAACAGAAATATTTACAAAGTTATTAACAATTTATATGTTAATAATATAGTATCATATAAGCGTTTGTAAGTGCTTTGAAGGGTATACTACCTAAAGTGAGAGAAAGTGCCTTAAATGGCTCAACGGCATACTTAAAACGGAAGGTTTGATATTACAAAGGCATTAAAAGATTGATAGGTATCTTTCCGCCTAAAACTACTCCACAAGCTATTGCAGGTTTCTTACCTCTTTTGCAATAAGCCATAGCGTAACTATCGTGGTCTATTCCGCACCCTACCTGCATTCCAAAGATACGAAAGTTCTGTCCTACATAATTTTCTATATAACATTGTGTGTGTAAATGACCGCTTACAGTATTCATCATATCAGCACGGCATTTAGTCCTAGCCGTACCACCTTCTCCGTGAATATATTGTACTCCGTCTATTACTAATCTATCTACAAAGTTCCAATTAGGTACTTCTAATACTTCTTTATAGGACTTAATCCATTTAGAAGGTATTGCAGAAGTTTGGGCTTTTCGCATAATCATTCTATCGTGGTTGCCTATTATAATAGTAGCTTCAGGAAATGCTTTGTACCAACGACTAATTCTTTTGATAGCTAACTCTAATTCGTCAGCACCACCCAAGCCGTCAGCGTCTGTTTCGTGGTAACTGCTATAATGGTTGTCGATTATGTCGCCAATGAAGACAACATCAGTACAACCCCAATAGATATACTGCTGTTTGCACCAATTTAAGTATTCGTCTAAACAGAAAGGTTCGTGAAGGTCGCCAATAACCAAGACGTTTCGTTTAGCCATTCGCAAACCTTCAAGTACCTTTATTTCGTTTGGTTTTAGTCTGTATCTGTTATTTCGACTTTCCAAAATCCGCTAAAGATTGTCCGCCAAGCATTCCGATTAAACTCCACCAAATCTGTGAAATTGCTTGTTCTTCAACATCTAATGCTCTAGCAATAAAAGGAACAACTATACTCGCTATACCTAGCCATACCTTCTTTGAAGAAAGTAGTTTACCTAAAATGAAATTCTTAAACATAATATATAATTTTAATTAGTAATAGTGCCAACAAACTTGCTGACTTTTTAATTTATCTGTATCGCAATGTATGAAATTTTTACCTATTCCTATTCGTGTAAAACCTGCTTTTATTAACCCCCCTAAAATCTTAAATCTTCGTCTGCTATCTGTTGTAGAAATATCAGCAGCATTACAGGGAGTATTAGAATGACTTGAATTAGGTACACCACCTATTGCTTTATTATGCTCTAAACACCTAGCACCTGAAGTAATCTTAAAAGGTACTCCTGCTAATTCTCTTGCCCTATCTAGTTTAATCATAAAGTCAATATCCATATTCTCGCCTTTATAAGAACACTTACCACAATTACAATCAAATTCACTTAATTGAAAATGATTTATAGTGATATTTCTGAACCTATCGCCCCTGTCCAATATTTTTTTTCTTGAATTTTGTTTGCCCTTTTGAAGCATTTTTAGAATGAACGCCTTTACGTTTTTTAGTTTTAGCTTTCCTATACACATAATGTTTTACTTTAGCCATTACTTATCCTTTGTGTATTTCCAAACCGTATAGCAGATAGCTAAACTTAAAGAAATAAGCGTTAGTAATTCATTTACATTTGCAAGTGATATTCCTATTGCACTTACATTTGCTGTTAGTATTTGTACTGTGTCTTTCATCATTCTTTATTTTTTTACCTACATTTAAGTAGTTTTTTAATGCAACTTCGTTTTTTGGTTTTACTTTATAGTATTTTCTCAACTCAAATCAGGTGTTAAAAAATCGTCTAGTGTTATTCCCCTTTTCTGTCTATCTGTTTCTAAATTCATTCCTGAATAGTATGCGTCTTTGTCAGGTGAAATATCCGCACCGCTTGAAGTAGAATATTCAGGGAAGCTTGAAGTATTGTTTGTTATGTAATCTATCAATCGTTGCACATAAAACTCGGCAGTATTTCTTATTTCTTCTCGTAAGTGTTGTGCTTCGTCTGTGCTTAAAGCTGTTCCTGTTTCTGAAGTCTTGGAATAGATGTTACCGTTAGATACTTTAAACCTTAAAAACGGCAGACATTCGTAAAAAGCGAAGTGTGTAAGTGCGTCCTGAATATAGTCATCTACTAAAGTTTGATAAGCACCTGTTAAACTACTTGTTCTAATATCTGATTGCAGCTTCTCGAATAAATCAGTACCTAACTTGGTTTCGATATATTTCTTTTGCGCCACCTTAATATAAGGTAGCATAAATTCCATATCTACATTACCACCTATTGCAGTAGAATCCTTAATCTTATTCTCGCTTATGAAAAGTACGTATGCCATTATTTCACTACTTTTTGATTTATTTTCCCTGCTTCTCTTTCTCTACTATTCAAAGGCGGTACACCTGCATCAGAAGGTACATAACCTTTGTTTCTTGGCTTATAGTTTTTTAATTCTTTAGGAAGGTAATCACCTTTTTGATATACCTTTCCGTCAATAGTTATTGCTCTAGGTGCTTTTCTTAATACATAAAGCCTTCTCAACCAATAATGCCTACAATTAAATGAGCCTTTGAATCTAAAAATATTATAACTTCCAAATTCGGTATTTCTCATTCCTGTAATATTTTCTCTTGTAAATAAACTTGAGTAATGGCTGTTCCACATAGTACGACAAAATTCTCTAGTCGTGTCAATAGGTGCGCCACCTCTATAAACATATCTTATTTTAAATAATGCTTTATCTTTATTTGATTTTCCTGCTTTGCCTGTCGGTGTAGGTATTAAAGCTGCAAATTCGTAATTATGATTTTCGTCTTCTGCTATTTCTTCGTCTAATAACTGATAGTCATCTTCAATATTTACTTCATTTTCTAACTCCAAATTATCTAAATACTCAAATATTTCTTCAACTGTTGGCGTTTCACTCATTTGTACTTCTTCTTCTGCTGTTTCTTCGTCATTTTCTAAAGGTTCAAGCCCTAGTTCACCTCTTAATTCGTCTTGCGTCATAACTTCTTTAAGAGTTTCGTCATCAAACTTCGTACTAACAGGTGTAAATTGCTTAATGCTTACAGGTAGGTTCATTTGATTAACTTCAAAGATTTTAGCTAAAGTCTTTAATATGTTTTGTTGGAATGGTTTGATTACAGAATTGCAATATATTTCAAAAGCCTGATTAAGCTCGTCAGCGTTATTTCCAAGTCCTGTACTGTCTTTAATTCCTAAAAGCATAGGGCTAGTTACTCGGTGTCCTGTGAGTATGTTTTGAGTAAGGAGTTCCTGCAAAGCCAAATACTGCTTGTCAGCGTTTGATACGCTTATAGGTGTTATAGTCGGTTCACGGTCTTTACTGTCTGAAAATGTGAGCAATACCTTCCCTGCATTTGTCGCACCTGAAAACTTATCAATTATTTGTCTTTCTACTTGAATTCTTTCTTCTCTTGTCGGCACGCCATTATTAAAATTGATAAAATAACTTCCTGCAAATCCATTTTTTATGTTAGAAAGATGGAATTCCGATACTAGCTGGTCAGTCAAGCACCAATTTGTACAGCCTGAATAGTCAGGAGTTCCATAGATTTGCATTGAAGGGCTATAAAGACTTGAATAAAGTATTTGATTTGGTTCTGTTCTATCTTTTAAGTTAAAAGCAGCAACAGGTTGAGGTCGGTTATTTTTGTGTCTGTGATTACTCCAATCAGGTGAAATGTAATAAGTATCTACCTTCCCAAGTTCGTTAGGCACTCCTGCTCTAATCTTTTCAACTCCGATATGATGTATTTCTGATATTTCTGTTCGGTCTTTAGACCAAATAATATTAAGTGCGTAAGCACCCTGAAGCTTTAGGTCAAAGGCTATTTTGTCTATAACTTCTTGTAGTGTTTCGTGAGAATTTGCAGCAGCTATAAACTTTTTAAGCCGAACTAACGCTTCTAAATTAGTTTCGTCTTCTATATGAAGCCCCTGCCCTGAAATCATAGCAGCCGTTTGATTTACGATTGCAGCGTGGGTACTAGAATTGTAATAAAGGTCTATTAAAAATTGTGGGTACTGATTCTTATAAGTTTCAGTTCCGTACTCAATCCAATCTTTGCCGTATGCTTCAGTTATTACAGGTGAAGTTTGGGCTTCTAAATTAACTATTCCTAAATGCTCTAGTAGTTCGTTATTCTTCGTCATACCATTCTGAATTATTTAATATTTCAAGTATTTCTGTGTGCGTATAAGTTGTAGCCCCAAAGAAATAAGCAGGTGTTTCCCCTTCCCATTTTACAAATGTCTTTGTTCCTGCTAAATTGTAGCGTAAAGTATCTGCTGAATATTCTAATACTTCGTCAAAGTTTATATTATCTACTTCGCTAACATCTATTATAACATATTTTCTATTTTCAAACATTTTTATTATTTTTTATGCTCCAGGATAAGAATCAGATTCATAAGCAGCCCCACTTATTGTACCTGCTACACCTCTTGAACCTAAATTTGTTACTAAAGTTCCTGAACCTTCTTCAAATCTATAATAGTCTAATAAGTTAGCACTACTTCCGTAATCTGATGTATCTTTAGTTAAGTCTAGTACCGCACCGCCTGTATTTACTGCTTCATATATTGTAGTTATTTCATTTTCACTTAAAACTGAATTGAAAAAAGCAACTTCGTCTATTCCACCGTCAAAAAACTGTCCTGAAGTCCAAGACTTACCGCCAAGACTAGCAGCTTGACTTGTAGAAACTGTTGTAGATGCTGAAGATGTTTGTACTGTAAGTGCATTTACATATAATTGAATTGTAGAACCGTTATAAGTTACGCCAATATGTTGCCAAGCACCTATAATAGCAGCAGATTGTGTAATTTTATTACCGTTGATACTTATTATAATCTTTTCAGCAGCGTCAACATAAATCACTATACCGTCATTACCTCCATCCCTTCCGTCATAAATTGCCCTGTTTCCTGAACCTGCAACTACAAATACCCAAATTGAAATCGAAAAAGTAGTATAGTTAATAGCTTGATTCAATACTACACGGTCATCTGTACCGTCAAATGCTAAAGAATAATTTTGGGTAAACCTTGCTGAATTATTTTGAAGCGAATTGTGTAACGCTAATTTCATTATGCTGCGGAATTTTCGTCGTGTTCTTTATAACCAATAGCAACTCCTGAAGTCATAGTTATTGCCGTTATATGTCCGAAAATAACCGTTCCTGCAGGTATTGTAGTGTGTAAAGCACTTTCGCCTGTATGGTGTGTCATAGTAATAGCACTTACTACGCTTGTTGTTACAAAATGTACTGCGTACCAATCTTTGCTAGTTTGTGCTACTGTTGTGAAAACTACTCCACTTCCTTTGCCTAGTTGTTCTCTTAAAAGGATGTTATTGTTGTCTATTAAACTCATAATTTATTTTTTAATTTGTCCATATATAATTTGTCCCTGACGGTTCAGGGTGTTCTGTATATTTTATTTGTTCGCTTCCATCTGTTTCTGTTACATAAAGTTTTCCTGTTTCTACTAGTCCTTTTACTACTCCGTTGTTATTACTTACAGCTAAAACTTCATCTTCGTTTGAAGGTGCTGTTTCTTCTGTTAAACTAACTGTACCAATCCAACTAACTTCATAAATTTGATATTTCCAATATCCGAAGGGCTTGAAATTAACTTTTCCTGTAAAAACATTTTCAGTTGCGTGGTGTCCTATTGTTACTTTTGTACTTCTTTGATAGGTTCTTGTACTGTCATTGTGTACTTGGCTTTGTCCGTAAGCATAAACTTCTCTTTTATCCATATCGTTAGTGAATTTAAAAAGAAGTCTAATCTTGCTTGAAGCAACAGAAGTGTCAATTCTCTTTTCTTCTGTTGTAACATAAAAAGTACCTGTTGAACCGTAAGTTATGTGTAGCATATTATATAATAGAAATTCTTTCTAAATATTTGTATTCTGTTAGTAACCTGTCTATAAATAACAAAAAGGGGTACTTGCGTACCCCCTAATGTTTATGAAAACAAAGTATAAAACTTTGAGAAGTTTTTTAAGTTGTTACTGTTGTACCTTTTGTAAATGATGCATTGTCCATACCTGCACCTGCAGCATTAGTAACTTCGTCCATCGGATTATTTTCAGTACCTTCTAGCGTCCAATCATAACCGTTCATATCTGCAAGAGCAGCACCTGAAGCACCTGTACCTGATGTTAGTTCTAAACCGTTAGTACCACCTAAACACATAATAGTATTATATCCATCATCATTTAGTTCGTTTAATTCGGCAAAAACTATAAGTCGATTTTGTGCTAACATTCGCAACTCGTTTTGATATTCTTTCGACAATTTGTTGAATTTCAAATTACAAGAATGAGTGTAGAAAACAGTACCTGCTTCAGACGAAGCATTTATAGTTTCTGTAATACTAGCAACCCCACGCTTACAAGTGTATTTGAACAAAGTATCTGTGCCCATTTCAACATCAGTAACTTCACCACCTGAAGCAGTTAAAGTAATTTCTTCAAACTGTCCTAGATATAGGGCTTTCACGCCACCGATTCCGTCACGGCAACCTATACTATGTCCTTTTATTAAATCACAAGCCATTTCTATTTAGTTTTTAAAGTTAATATTATCCTTGATGTGTAAAGTCAGAAGCAACACCTACTTGAACACCGCCTGTCCATTTTGCAACCATTCTTACATTGTTTGAGCCGTCAAGGTCTGACATATCCAAAACTTTTACCTGATTAAAATCCATATCTAATCCTGTTGAAGTTCCAAAGAATATATTAGATTTAGTACCTGCCCACATATGAGTATTTGCAACACCTGGTGCAACTGCAATTTTAATACCTTCAAATTCAGGTGTGTACTGCCCCATATGATTAAAAGGAAAAGCACTTAAAGCAGAAATTGCTTGTATGTACAATCTGTAAGTTGCTTTATTCATATAGATATACAAGTCATCAGCACCATAAACTGCTGCAGGTATATCACCTACTAAAGTTTGTAAGTTAGCAATAATATTAGCTGCTGTATAAGCACCTGACGCTGAAGATGAAGCCATACCTGAAGTGCTTAATGCGGCAAATTGCCCTGAAGCACCTGTACCTTGCCAAATACTATTCTCTATGCTGTCTGCAATAGAAGAAGTCACGTAACTCATAGCATAAGCCACAAAGTCATCTTGTTGTGCATAAGACCAATCTGCTAACATTGTAGATTTACAAACGTCAAGATTAACCTGAAAAGGTTCTACGAATAAAACGCTTTCAGTTAGTGTAAGAGTTGCCGAATTTTCGTTAAAGGCGCAAGTTGCGTCTTTTACTAAATCTGCACCTGCTACTTTGTTAATCACTTCTTTATGATTAACTGAATCACGGATAGTCATATACTCTAAACTATCTGCTGTTTTTAAAGCGGCTGAAACGTAAGCCCCTGCGTGAGTTCCGTTATAGCTGCTTGATGTAATTGTTAAAGCCATTTTTTTAAATTTTTATTTGTTAATTATTTTTTATATTGTACCAATATTTCTCTTTTCTCGTAAGTTCTCTATATTCTGCTTTTGATAATTTTTCACTTTTTACTTCATTGAATTTAGAAGTCTTAACAGGTTCAGTAGCAGGTTCTTTAGAAAGCTTTTCAACTTCTGCTGTTAGTTCTGCCTTTTCTGTTTCTAAATTTCCTAAATTCTCTTTTAGTTCTTCCTTTTCGCCTTTCATTTCGTTCAATTCAGCGTCTAGTCTTTCAATATCTGTTTTAACCTCTTGTAGAAGTTCTTTTATTACTGCACCTATTTCGTTAATTAAACCTTCTTTGTCAAATTCAACTTCTTTAGTTTCTTTGATTTTTTTAGGTTGTGCAGTTTCAGCTTCAACTTCTTCAGTTTCTTCGTCTTCAACTTCTTCTTCAGTTTCGCTTTCGTAAATTTCAGCAACTACACCTTCTTCTTCCACAGAGAAACTTACACCTTCTTCCGTTTCGTATTCTCCAACAGGTAAGGGCATTGTCGTGCCGTCTTCTGCAAGAACAGAAATAGAAATACCTGCTGCTAATTCGTCAGCATCTGAAACGACAATAGTTCCGTCAGTAAGTTTTGCCTGATATTCAAGTGCAATTTCTTTGTCTTCAATACCTAAAGCCATTAAAATTTTTTTCTTTAATTCCATAATTTGTTATTTTATAAATTTATAAGTGTACTATATAATAGAAATAATATTATTTCATTTGATTTTCAATACCTAACATATCTGCTAAAGCATTTAATACTTCTTCATTAGTCGGTTCTTGCTTCGCCATTGATTGCATTTTATCTACAAAGTAACCCTCAATGGACAGCCCTTTAATTTCGCCTGATTTTATTCTTTCCCAAAGTTCGTCATTCTCTATTTTCATTTTCACAAACCAACTCCCTATCGGTAAATCAAAACCATAATAAGTTGACTTATCTTTGTCGCCTTCTTTTATCCAACTTTCTACTGTTAAAACTCCTGATACTCTATCTTCGTGTTCGTATGTTGCTTTGTGGTGATTGTTATGTTTTAAATATAGTTCACTTGCTTGTCTTACTGTTTCTTTTGAGAAATATACATAGTAGTCGCTGTCGGTATTTGCGTCATATCTGAATATTTGTTTATTTGGTATAAGAGCAGGAGAAATTAACATTCTTTTTTCTTCGTCAATCTTTGCGAAAGTTAAGTTGTTCTTTTCTTTTCCAAAAAATACAAAATCTTCTTCAATGGCAGGTGAGGACACAAGCGATATAGCGTCTATTGTTAGTTCTTGACTATCGTCTGAAATAACCAATTCTACAATTCTTGTTTTCTTTCGTTTCATAATATATAATAGATTAAATTATTATTTGTTTGATTTTAAATAGTAGCCCTTCGTCTAATGTTTGCTAATTGATTCTGACTATTTGAAATGTCGTCAGAAACTACATAAGCTCTAGCTGCTTCAGGTTCTTCACCACCACCTAAAGTAAAAGCACCACTTTGTATTTCGGTTCTTGGTGTCGCTGTAGGCACAGAACCCCCACCACCTGCAGGTGCAGGTGCAGAACCCCCACCATCACCTGTTGCTATAATTGCTTTTACATTTGCTAATCCTGCTGCTACTGCAGCTGCTGCTGCAATAGCTCCCAAAACAGGTCCTATAGGTCCAACTCCTGCTAGGGCAGCGTATGCTGCTGTCGCACTTAAATAAGTGTTGATTGTTGCTTGTGCTATAGCTGCTGCTTTTCCTGCTGCGCTTTCTTTCCCCATTATTTCGGATAGCTGACTAAAACTATCTCCTGCCATTTTTAGTTTTTGTTCTTTAGTCATTTCTTCCCACTTCAATTCGTCTTTCTTAAAGGATTCATTTACTGCGGCTGTCTTAATTTTATATTTCTCGTCTATTTCTGCTTTAAGTTCTTCAAAGTTTTCGTAACTTTCTAATTTTTCTAATTCTGATTTCTTTTGTATTTCTAATTCCTTTAATGCTTTGTCTTGCAAATCTTCTATTTCTGCAATCATATTTTCTTCCCTTAAATCTTCTAAAAGGTCATACTCATCAGACTTCCTTTGATTTTCTTCATCCATTGCTTTTTGGTCTGCTTCTGCTTTTTCTTCTGCTGCTAATTTTTCTGCTGCTTTTATTTCAGCTAATTTTTCAGACGCAGCTATTTCTTTTGCTTCTGCTTCTCTTTTTATACCATTTATTTTGTTATTCAGTTCTATCTGTTTAGTTGTACTTTCTGCTCTAATATCTGCTAATGATACTTCTAAATCAGCTAATTTGTCAAGGTCTTCTTCTAAATTTTCTGATGTTTTTATTTGTTCTTCTTGTATTCGTACTGCTTCTGCTGCGTTTGCTAATCTTTTATTCAATAAATCATTTTCTATATCAAATGCACTTTGTGCTGCTTCTAACCTTTCTTTTTCTGAATTTGTTAAATCTTCTGCTACTAATTTAAGACTTTCTATTTCAGCCCTTCTTTGTGCTGTTTCTACTCTTAAAGCCCTATCACTATCTCTTAACTCTTGTGATTGTCTTTTTAATTCAACCATTAAAGTTATTTCCCTTTGTATCTCATCACCTATTCCTGTAAAAGTGTCTTTAACATCTTGTAAAGCACCCTTTGTATCACCTTTAAATAGTTTTACAATAGCACCACCAAATTTAGAAACTCTATCTACAATAACATCTACTGCTGCACCGATTCCTGTAAATGTCCTTTCTAATAATTCTGCACCTACTTTTGTTTTTGTAAACCAAGTAACTAATGAAGCAAATGCTACTACTAACAACCCTATCCCTGTTGCTGCTACACCTGTTTTAATTACATTAAATAAAACTTTTGCACCTGTTCTAACTTTTCCGCCAAACATCAACTTAAAGCCGTTCATAGCAAGTTTGCTTTGTATAGCTATTTGCTTAAATCCATTTGCAACTATTTGTCTAAATTCTTTAAACTTTTGTTTAACACTACCTACTGTAATGCCAAACGCACCAAAATTGTCTTTTAAGTCTTGTGTTTCTTGTTTTGAAGCTTTTAAGTCTTTTTGTAAACTACTAATATTAGCTTTTATTTCAAATATAAATTCCTTGTCTGCCATATCTTAAAATGTTACTTCGTATAATTTATTTTCTGTTAATTGAACACTCGCAAACCATTCTATATTTACATTAGCCGTTCCTGTTACTTTTACTGTAATGTAAGGATCTACTCCTGCAGCAGCCATTACTGATGTACCTGTTGTACCTACATCAACAATCGTTGTTGTGCTTTGCGAAAAGGTAACGTTGTACCCATTATCTACTAATACTGCACCTTTTATTTCTTCGTATTTATAATGTCCTGCTGTTCCACTTGAACCACCATAACAAATACCTATAACTTTAATTTCAAATCCTATTACTGAATTATTTTGAGCTTCTATAAAAGAAGTTCCATCACCTTGAATAGTCAAATTTGTAGCGGTGTTATTTGTTGTTAGTCCGCCAAGTTGAATAGTAGAAGTCTGACTATTACCTAAAGGTTCGTCAGTAGTTCCTGAACCACCGCCTATTACTATTTCACCTTTATTTTTTACTTTTCCATAAGAACCAAATACTGAAGCGTCATCTATTCCGCTTTCTACTTCGTGGCTTTCCCCACTTACTAATATATTTCTATTTCGTCCTTTTATTTGGTGGTTTTGTCCTGCTATACTTGTGTTTTGTACTCCTGATTGTGTTACATTAGAGCTACCTATATTTGTATTTGAAATATCCCTATTAAGTCGTGCTAATTTAGTCGTATAATTAAAAGCGGTACAAACTCCATTTTTTTCATCCCATTTATAGCCGTAAGCTTCACAACTTATTTGATTAGGTGGAACAAGATTTGTTCCGTCTGTGAATATTACCGAACCATTATTTACAACAATTTCAGGCTTTATTTTATGTCCTTTTTTATATTTCATTAAGATATAAGTATAAATTCAACTTTTGCTAAAGTTTTAGGTTTGTATTCTATTTTATTAACTCTATATTCTCTATTCTTAATAATTACTGTATCGTAAAACTTAAAATTCTGAATATCAGCAGGCGTTAGATTTACTTTCAATGACATTATTCTTGTATCAGGGTGGTACAGCTCGAAATAGTAAGGTGAGTAATAAGTTTGAAAGAGATTATTTATTGGTGCTGATGCTAAAGGCGGAAAAAGCTGACATTCACCAAAATTTATATCTTTTGTGGTAGTTGTTATTGGTATTTCGTCTAGATGTCCAAACTGTCTAAAAGTTGTTTTACCTGCAAATAAAGGGCTTGCAGAGGGATAGGGTATCGAATATTTTCCTGTTGCTAAAGAAACTGTTTGAATGTCGTACATAATTCTAGGAGCATTTTCAAACCCTTCAAATTCCGTTCCGTCATCATTACCTGTATATATAACAGGGGTAACAAAGTCATTGTCGTAGCCATCAAATATCGGCTTAATAACTGTTGGTGCAAAAGGTGTTGCAATTATTTCTTCTTCGCCTGTTAAAATAGATATTTGATTTACGCCTGCTGTTGAACCGTCAAAGTTTTTAGTTCCATAAAGATAACCGTTTACTGCTTTCTTGTAAATTCCTAGTGCGTAGTCATCTTCGTCATCTTCATAAGAGAATTTTACTTTCCTAGTTAATTCTAAAGGTTTTAAGTTTATGTCTGAAATATCTACTTTGTCTGTCCAATTATGTTGTGTAGGTGTTACTGCTGAACCTGTTATAAAAATATCAGCATAAGGTTCTATTCTTAAAGTGTCTTCTTCTTTTACCACTATAAGATTAAACATAGTCATAATGCCTTTAAGAAACTCCCATTGATTTAATTCACCTCTTAAATTTTTGATTCTAGTATCAAAATCAAGATATGCTGAAGCCCTAGTAACTGTTGCCCAAGGATGTGGTGCTGCTGCTGGTGGGGGGGGAACTTCGTATGCAGTATGAGTACTTGTCATACTCATTGCCTGTGCCTCTAATGTATCACCTGCATTTAAAACTACCTGAAAACTCCCTGTCCATATATAATGAAAGCTTGTTGGTACGACAGACAAGAGAGCAAAACTTTGGGATGGACCAACTTGTGTTGCTCCATTTATTACCCATCTGCATAAAATGGTAGGGCTACCAGAGGCTCGTTTAAAATGAATTTCAAAATCAATATTATAAGTTGTACCTATTGTTGTTTCTTCAAACCGTTTATCCGTTTGGTCATAAGTTCCCCAATATCCAATTGGGCTAGGTACACCTGCTATTGAAGGGATGATAGTGTCTGCATATAAAGTATTCCAAGTAGCGTCAATAGCAGGACCATCACTTCCCTTAAAAATAAAACTTGAAGAAACAGGGTTCAAAGTTTCTGTACTATCTGCACCCCAATTAAAGTCCATATATAATTTTTTAAAGTCAGTAGTATTAAGAAAGTCAGATATATAAGTAAACCCTGCGTCAGCTATAATTCTGTCAATTAAATACTTGACTTGTATAAAAGGTCTAAAAGCGTCTTGTAGTGTATTAAACTGTACTACTCCTGAAGCGTCTAAATGTTTTCCTGAAGTCCAATCAACTAAAGGATATTTTAATACATCTGTGGTTGTTCCTGAACCTGCATAACTCCCTGAAGGTAAGGCACTATCTAAAGTTAAATTTCCATCCCAACTATCTTCTATATTTGTTTTGGTGTATTGGTGATTTAATTCTTCAAAGCTTAATCTATTAAAATCTTTCTCTTTTAAAGTATCTGCTAGTGTAACGCTTTCAGAAAATAAATTTACATTATAACTTATTTCACCTTCTTTGTCTTTTATATCTATTAGTTGTAAAAACCCTTCAAAGAGTGTATAACTGTCTTCTTTTAAAATTGCCCTAGTCTTTAAGTAAGGATTAAAACTAAAAACATCTAGTGTTCTTGATACTTCAAAGATGTGTCCGAATATTTTGTTATTTCGTTTTGTATTTGGAAGGTGAAAGTCCTTTGAATAGCTTTGTGGTTTTTCTGCTACATTTTTAAAGTCATCAACTGAAAGGCTTAAAGGTATTGATTCATCTTCGTATAAGTCGCAAATAACCTGTCCGTCTGAAAGGTCTGAATATATAGTAGTTGGGGTAATTTGCCCTACCATTTCTTCTATTGAAACTTCAGAAATAACAATAGAATTTCCATTACTTTCCCTATAATCTAATACTAAAACATCATTTTGAGAACCTGCTGCAAATAAAAATGTGTGTGTTCCTGCAGTAGGTACAAAATCCCAATAACCACCATCAAGATTTGCATATGCGTTACCACTTGCAGTCCAAGTGTTATTATGTCTATTACCTACAATTAAAACTCCTGATGAATTACCTGTTGTTATTACTATTTTTAACACATATATAACATTGTTTTGAAGATTGTAAATTAACTGATACGCCCCTGATACAGTTCCTTGTGCGCCTGTTGTACCTGACGTTAATGTTAATCCAACTCCTACTGATGTTGTAGGTGCAGCAGTAGGTCCATAAAATGACGCAGCTGTCGCATAAAACCCCTGCCAAGCACCCATAGGTAGGCGTGCTATCATAACAGTATGTGAAGGTGTGTTAGTACCTGTTCCATTATTTTGAACAAAGCCCTGATTAAACTTTTTGTCTGCTACGTACTGATTTAAAAGAGGTGATGCGGTAGAGCTGTAAACTCCATTGTAATTTTGTGGATATAAAATAAGTTGTGTTGACATTTTATTTAATATTTATGCTCTTTGTATTTTTTTGTTATGCGACATTTCAATTTCTAATGTGTATTGTTTTAATTTATCATTTGCCGTTGTCTTTCTTGTATAACTTGAAGTCTTAACAATACAAGGTTGTATAAATTTATTTATAATGTCAAAAAATACAGATGAAGCTGAAGATGTAGAACCACCATCAAGAACGGCTCTTTCTTGTAATACATATACATCAGGGCTTGTAAAAAGTTCTTCTAACCATTGTGCAGCTTCTTCTGTTATGTAGTCTGTTTGTAAAGTAATAACTTCTTTTGAGTTTGTTGAAAAGGTTTTAGTACCGCCTTTATATCCGTGCTTTCTGTATATCTCATCATTCCAACTTCCTTTAATCTGTTGGTAGGTTTCTCTTTTTGAATTGACTTTGCGGACATTCTTTTTAGTGAAGTTAAAGTAATCCCAAACACCCAATCTGTTTAGCCAAGTAAGCCTAAATTTCTCAAAGCCCTTACATACTTCTTGTTTGTAAAAATAATAGTCTTTTGAAATTTCATTTCCATCATCATCTTCAGCCCATACTTTGTAATAATCCCAATTTGTAGGCAAAGAAACTCCTGCACCGACAAGATTACCTGTTCCTACTCCTGTATATTGTATTTGCACTTTAGGGTTCGTTAAGATAGTAGGTGAGCTTCCATTTGCTAGAGTATTAGCCCAATTTACAGCATAAGGAGCGCCTAGTGAACTACCGTTATAATAAAATTGCATTTTTATTCTTTCAACTAAATTATCAGTAGCACCTATTGTGCCAATTTGATTTCCTAATTGTGTATCTGCACCTGCACCTGAATCACTTTGATTAAAATAAGCAATAGTGCAATAATCATTCTCGCCTATATATTGGGTGGTCGGTGCATTAGTTAAAAATTTTCCGTCTGTATCGTTTAGCGCAAAATTATGATGGTCGTAGTTAAAGCCAAACCTACCTGTTTGGACTTCCATAGCAAGACCGTCATCTTCTTGTCTAACTGCATTATGTACATAATATTTTCCTGAATACGCATCAGTACCTGTTTGTAGTACATCATCAAAGTTATCTGCATATTCTATATTAAAAATAATACCGAATCTTTTACAAGCATTTCTACTTACTGAATGTTTATCTATTTGGTGTATTGAATGAGGTCTGTTAATATTATAATATTGCTGATTAGCAGATGTATAATATTGTACCCCATTTGATACTATTGTTTTACCGCCCAAGTAGTCAGGGCTTACATAAGATTCTAATATCCTAGAGAAGTCAAATATACCAACCCCTGCTTCGTTAGGCGTTGCCTTTAAGGTTGCTATTTTAGTTTGTGTAAAAGGATTTGCAGCACCGTGGCTTAACCAAATTTCTGCCGTAAATTTGACTTTGACTTTTGTTGCTACTATCGGTATGTCATTTACTGCAAAGATTATTTCTTCATCAGTAGCTAACATATCGTATAATGGTTTTTGTTTTATTAGTACGGACATATTTTATAATTCTATTGTTTCAAAATGTGTTAGTATATCTGTCTTAAAGGCTTCTAGTATTCCGTTATCAAATTTCGCTAACTCTATACTCATAGGTTTTGAAAAGAAAGAAGAAGCTGCAAGTCCTTTTCTTTGTATTGACTTTGAAAATATCATAGCTAAACTTTTAGTCTTTATAAATCTTCCTGTTCCTTTTACTTTAGTTCCGTCTTTTTTAGTATAGCCAATATCCCTGCCTTTAATTCCTTTTCTGCTTATCCACTTTGCTAATGCACCTATGTTTGGTGAATTACCTACTCCTGCTTTATATTTAAAAGGGCTTCTTTGTCTTTTACCGAATATATTATGATAAGTTCTTGTTGTTTTTGTTCCTGAAACTCCTTTGTCTACAAAAGCTGCATAGTCTGCACCCTTAAAGATTAAGTTATAACCTTTGCTTGTAGCTTCAAGTCTATACTTTAAACTATCACTTAACTTACCTTCTTTGCCTTTTGCTCTTAAGATTTGCTTACCTCTTTTTATTACATTTTCAGCAAAGTGTCTTAAATGTTTTTCAGTATTATTTAATTTTAATTTAGCCACTATGCGTCTATGGTAGCTACAAATATCTCTACTGTTACATTGCTTCCTGCTGTTGGTTTTGCTTGTATGCTTGCTATATCTGCCATAACTCCGAATGAAGGTGAAGTATCAGCTTCTGCTAACATACCGTCATCTGTTCTGCAAATAATGTGAGAATATCCTGCCGGAATATGTACTTGATATAAAGTCGCTGCTCCTACTACTGCTAACTCTATATCGTATTCAGTTGATAAATTTGTGATTCTTACATACTTTGCGCCATCAGCTTTAATAGCTCCGTCACTAGTATAAACATTGGCTGCAAATGTTGCTATAGTAGTAGTTTGTAAAGCAGGACAATACACTACTCTTTCAAATGTGTCTATAATACTTGATACTGTTAATTCGTTTGTTGAACCTCTTACGCTTCCGTTTAAGGTTACTGATTCTGTTAATGTTACTGTTAAGTCTGCCATATTTATTTAATTTTATGTTTTAATTTTCTGTTGTATTTTTTCTTATTTATATATATACTAAATTTAGGTGGTGCTATTCCTAGTTCTATATCTATATTTCTACTTATACTTCTTCGCCACTTTGTTTTTATTTTACACATATATCTGTTGATGTTGGTATATTACAAGTATCGTAAGGAAACTCTATAACGATTGGTAAGTTCAAAGTCCAACCGCTTAAAGTATTGTCAAATCTTTCTGTAAACGGTTCTAAAGTAAAATCGTCTGCCGTCCAATATCTTGGCTGCTCTGCGTTCTCTGCATTATAATGGTACAAGGTTTCACCATTCCTAAATATTGAAACTATATCTAACATAATAGAAAGAGTATCACTTAATACTTCCTGTTCGTTTTCTGCTTCGTTTGGTTCTACAATATCTGCTACGACTAATTGAAAGTTGTGCTGTAATTGTCCTTTACTTGCATTTACATTTATTATGTTTATATGCAGTAATGGGAATAAAGTCAGGTTGCTTAAATCTATGTCCCAAATATCCCCTGTTGTTACTGTCTGTATTTGTAAATGTCCTTCACCTACACATTTGATTGTATCTATTACATTGTTGTAAGTTTTGAACCGTATGCTATCTATTGCCATTTCTTTTTACTTTTTGTGTTTCGTTTAAGTCTAGTTCGTAAGATAACCAAGTTAAGGCTTCTAATAAAGGTCGTTCTGTTATAAATTCTAATTTAGAAAAGTCCCCACCTGTCAATCTGTACATTACTCCGAACCAACCCCACTTGTTTGTAAATTCATTTCCGCCTGTATCGTCTTCATCTTCTGCATTAAAAATAACGGCAAAATCTTCAATAGTTCGCTCCCTAAACTCCAAAAAAAAACCAAACTTTGCTGTACTTGTTCTGCATTCATTTTCTTTTTAAACTTTTCTGCTCTTTCCCTTCCGTCTTTATATGCTTGAACAGAATACATCTTATCCTCTTTACTTGTTATTGGTCTAAATAGAACCGCCATTATCTTGTGTATATTCTTTTCTATTCCGCCTTTTATATATTGTTCAATATCAGCCCACTCCCCAAGAGTAATTTCGTCCAAGTCAGGCAAAAAGCCATATTCAACTTCGTCTATTTCAAAGACCTTTTTTAACTTCCCTTTTATTTGTAGCTTTGATAATCTTTCAAATATTGTTGCTACATCTGACAAAGCCATTTCTTCTACTAACTTTACAGGCAAAGTAGATAACGCCTTAATAGTTTCCTTTGCTTCTTCTGTCTTTGACTTCTTTTTACCTAATACAAGCTGTTGCCATTTTTCAAGTGTTACATCTGACCAACTATCAACAATCTTGTATGTCTTTTGCTTCCCTTCCTTTTTAACTTTGACTTTCATAATATATAATAGAAAATTTGTAAATATAGTTTAAAATTGAAAAATTAGTTTATATTTGCCATCAGTCGTAATACTTGTTTTTGTGAGAATCAGTCATATCGCTAGGTGTGGCTTTTTCTTTTACTGAACAAAGTATCTTCCGTAATTACTGTCTATTTCATAATACATTCGCATAGCAAGACTATCTGCAAAGTCAGGGCTTCTGCCTATTAAAGCTTTTACAATGTCTTTTGATATGATTTGCAATTTAGCGTCTTTGTCTTGATTCTTTGCCCTAACCTGTTCAAGTTCTTCAATTATATATTGCTTAATCATTATGTCGTTAGTAGTTATTCCTATTTCGCTTTTATTTATCTTGTCTGCTAACTTATAATAACATTGTGTTTTTAGGTTCTGATAGTTTTCTTTATTTAAAGCTCGGCTTCCATTTAAAAACCCTCTACAATTAGGAAGCATATCGACACAACCCCCACCAACACCGTCTTCGTCAATAATTATGTTTGTCCTTTTAACTTCGTGCTTAAACTGTAAGTCTTCTATTGCCTTTGCTACTTCAGTAATGCTTGACTTTGCAAAAGATTTTATCTGTTCAACTTGTAATCCATTCCAAAGCAAGATGACGGTTTTGTCTTGTCCGAACCTTGCAACATCACAAGTAATATACTTCTCACCTAATTGTCCTTCGTTTGTAAATAAATCTACTATCTTATCGTACAGAATTAAATTGTCTTCTGTTGCGTCATATTCCCAATTACCAAATAGTAATCGTTCTTTACTTAATTTATCTAATTTGCTTAATTGCTCTTTATAGTGTTTCGATATATTTTCGTTGTCATCAATTAACGCTTGTATAAACTTTCTATGTTTTGGTAGTTCTTTATTTTTACTAGGTCTATAGAAGTCTGTGTATGTCCAATTCTTTGAAGGGTTACAGGTTAAAAGCAATTTCGGAATTAGGTTATATTTATCTAGCTTAAACCTTAAACGACTTGAAACTATTTGTTTTGCTTTCTCGGTGATTTGATTACACTCATCAATCGCCGCAATAGTAAGTTCAAGAGAACCCAAGCTGTCAAAATTCCTATCAGAAGGGTACTGATAGAGGTCTTTAAGATAGATTTCAGAACCGTTATAAAAAGATATAATGTTGGTATGCGCATTGTATTTATAATGTTTAGGTGTTGTTAAATTCCATTGCTGACAAACTTCAAATAAAGTATTAAGCGTTGTACTCTTTAATACTGATAACTGACTTCGACCAAGTAACGCCCTTATTCCTTTATGCTTTAAGCAAGTTGATACTAAAGCAGCACATAAGAACCACGACTTACCGCCACCTGCTCCGCCACCGAAAAGTATTTCCGTAGTTTCATTATCTTTAAGGTATGTAAAAGCAATAGCTTGTTTATTCGTTAGTGTCGGTATTACTCGCATCTATATTAAATTCAATAGTAATAGGTTCGTCACCACTTGTAATATCTAATTCTGACTTTTCAATATACCCTCTTTTTTTACCTCTGCATTTTAAAAAGAAAATAGTTGCCGAAGTATTACCCTTTTCTATTTGTGAATGTAGTTTGCTTTCTGCAAAGTCCAAAGCTATATTCTCAATATCTTTTACTTCCTTTGCAAAGTCCTCATCTTCTTTTA
>VTLG01003564.1_pt1 | contig 27626 bp, 62 predicted proteins | sample 4694571 | NCBI WGS metagenome assembly VTLG01 (sample SAMN12604809, study PRJNA352737) | marine metagenome | biome: ENVO:00000447; feature: ENVO:00000209|ENVO:00000569|ENVO:01000036; material: ENVO:00002151; isolation source: viral sequences binned using virsorter ...
TCTTAACATAAAAGGAGTAAAAGAATATTATGTCACAAGTTTCAGATGTATCATTAGCGAACCAAGGTTTTAGTGCCTTTAGAACAGAATTGAACAATATTCTGGGAGCATTAAACACTTGTCATATAGGAAGCTCTGCTCCAGGGTCTATTGCGGCTGGAACAATCTGGGTAGATACAAGTGGAGGAGCAACTGCTTATGTTTTAAAATTTTATGATGGTTCAGATCATATTCAATTAGGAACAATTAATACAACAGCTAATACAGTTGATTGGACAGATAGTTCAGTTACATTTGATGTTGTTAATGATACCTCTCCTCAACTTGGTGGAAATTTAGATACTAACTCTCATAATATAATAATTGATGATGCTCATTATATTTCAGATGAAAATAATAATGAACAAATAATATTTCAAACAACGGCATCAGCAGTTAATGAATTAGAAATTACAAATGGAGCAACAGGAAATGGACCAATTCTTGGAGCAAGTGGAGAAACAAATGTTGATCTTAATTTAAAACCAAAAGGATCTGGAGAAACTGTTATAGGTTCAGGTGGTGCAACTGCAACTCTAACAACAAGTGGAGCATATGATTTAGTTTTAGATACAAATAAAGGAACTAACTCTGGAAGCATTACAATAACTGATGGAGCAAATGGAAATATAGATATTACAACAAATGGAACAGGTGCAATTAAATTTAATGATTTAGCATATATTCCACAACAAGCATTAACTTCTTCTTCAAATGCAGTTGCTTGGGACGCACAAGCAAAACCTAATGCATACCACCAGACATCAGAAAATACAACTTTATCTGCACCAAGTAATGCAGTAGAGGGTGCTTTTATTTGTATAGAAATTAATTACAATGGAAGTCATACTTTTTCATGGAACGCAACATTTCATTTTGCGGCTGATACTGCACCTACTACAACAGATACAGATGGCAAGACAGATATTTTTGTTTTCCGTTACAATGGTTCTATTTGGCAAGAAGTAGGTAGAACTTTAAACATACCAGAGAGTTAAAATTATGTGGGCATTAATAGAAGATAACGCAATAATAAAAATAATAAATAAACCAAAAGGTATGGTTATTAACGATATTCGTCATTCAAGAAATATCTTTTCTTCTAGATGGACTAACGAAGAAAGAGAAGCCATTGGAATCTATGAAGTAGTATTTGATAATTCTAATAAAAAAGATGAAGCGTACTACATTAATACAAATCAATCTTTTGATTATGCAGATGGACAAGTTACTGCAAGTTATGGAACTGCAACACCAAAACAATTAGAAGATAGTTTATGGACACAAGAAGATTCTGATAATGGAGATATGCCTGACGATAAAGAAGTAGGTGATGTTAAAGTTAAAGGATTAAAAACTTTAAAAAAAGAAATTATTAAAAATCAAGCTAGTGGTTTATTAGCACCGACAGATTGGTATGTGATTAAAGCAACTGATGTAGCAGAATATAATGTTCCAAGTGCAGTATCAACTTTTAGAGCAGATGTAAGAACAAGATCAAACGAAATGGAAACTGCTATTGACAATGCAAGTGATGTAGATGCTTTAGCAACTCTTTACGAATATATTAATACAGGCACAGAAGAAAATCCTGTTATGGAAAGACCATTAGGAGAATTTCCAACATTGGAGATTTAATGATACCAATTTTATCAGGTAATGTAGCTTCAGCTTTAGGTGGTGCTTACGAAGTAGCCAACTCATGTAGGTTTAATGATGATGATGGTCCAATTTTAAATAAATCATCAGGCACTCCATCAAGTCGAAGAATATTTACTTTTTCTTGCTGGGCAAAAAGAGGTAATCTTAATTCAGGAGGATCTGATCCTAATAAACAACTTTTTTCTATTTGGACAGATACTTCAAATAGAATGGATTTAAGATTTCAGACAGGAGATACTATTGACTTTTATCATACTTCATCACTTGGAAGATTAACTACTAATAGATTATTTCGTGACCCCAGCTCGTGGTACCACGTCTGTTTAAGAGTTGATACAACACAAGCCAGTTCTGGAAATAGATACCGACTTTATGTTAATGGCACACAAGAAACATCATTTAGTACAGAAACACAACCATCACAAGATGCTGATTTAGGAACAAATTTTGATAATATAACTGTTGGAGATGACGCTTATGGAACTTCACATTTTGACGGATATTTAGCTGAAGTTTGTTATTGCGATGGTCAAAGTTATGCACCAACAGAATTTGGAGAATTTGACGAAGATAGTCCGACAATTTGGAAACCTAAAGATGTATCAGGATTAACATTTGGTACAAATGGTTTTTATTTAGATTTTGAAGATAGTGCTAATTTAGGCAACGATGCCAATGGTGGAACAGATTTTACAGAAAGTGGTTTAGCCGCAACAGATCAAGCTACTGATACACCGACTAATAATTTTGCAACATTAAATCCTTTAGAACACTCTCCAAACTCAATAGATTTTTCAGAAGGAAATTGTGTAGCTTCTGGGTCAAGTGGAGATGGAGGAAGATTTACTGCTGGAACTTTTGCTCCAGCTTCTGGAAAATGGTGGTGTGAAATTAAAGTAACAGTTGGTGGTAGTTATCCGATTATAGGTATTATTGATAGTACAAGTAATCTTAAATCACAAAGCGTTTATTTTGTCAATTCAGATAGTGGAAGCAATCAAAGTGGATTTGCTGTTTTTTCTAATGATGATGTTTATCATAATAACGATAGCACTTGGGATCAATGGCAAACTTACGCTACCAATGATATTATTGGAATTGGACTAGATATGGACGCTAGTACACCTACAATTACTTTTCAAAAAAATGGTGGAAGTGAAGAAACTTTTACGACAGAAGTTCCTAATAGTGGAAATTATAATTTTCCAGCGTTAGGATTATATTCGGCATCAGCAATAGCAAAAGTGAATTTCGGTGGATGTCCACCTTATACAATTTCATCATCAGTAGCAGATGGAAATGGATATGGGTCGTTTGAATATGCTCCAAAAACTGGCTATCTATCCATGTGTTCAAAAAATATTGGAGAAAATAGTTAATGGCTTCTTATACAACGATAGACAATCCAGAACTTTTCTTTCAAGGCAAGCTCTATACAGGTGCTGGTGATTCAACAGCAGTTACTTTAGATGGCGATGAAAATATGCAACCAGATTTGATTTGGATGAAAAATAGAGGTGCTACATACGATCATCATATTTATGATTCTATAAGAGGTGGTAGATATTATTTAGAATCTTCAACTACTAATGGACAACAGGATTTAGGTTCTGGAAATCAAATAGATTTTGATTCTGATGGGTTTACATCTAATAATGATTTTAATTCTACAAGTAAAACTTCATCAACTTATGTAGCTTGGTGTTGGAAGGCTGGAACATCATTTAGTAATGATGCAAGTGCAACATCAATAGGAGATATAGATAGTTCAGGAAGTGTATCACAAACTGCTGGATTTTCAATTTGTTCATATACTGGAAGTGGAACATCAGGAGATACAATAAAACATGGACTTTCAACTGCTCCAAAAATTATTATAATAAAAAAAACAAGTGCAGGAGATAATTGGACTATGTTAAATACAAATATTAGTTTAAATACACATTTGCATTTTACAACGGCTAGTGCAGTTTCTGATCCAATGTTTAACAATACAGCTCCAACAACAAGTGTATTTACTGTTGATTCAGATGGTCAAGTTAATGGAAGTGGAAACACATTTATTGCTTATTGTTTTAGTGAAGTTCAAGGGTATAGTAAGTTTGGATCCTATACAGGAAATGGAAATGCTGATGGACCATTTATTTACACAGGATTCAGACCTGCTTGGTTATTAGTTAAAAGAGCAAGTGGTGGAACACAAGATTGGCAACTGTTTGATAGTAAAATAAACCCTTTTAATGATGCAACTATTTGTCTAAGACCAAATCAAAATAATGGAGACCAAACTGGTAATTCTATGGATTTATTGTCAAATGGTTTTAAAAATAGACTAACCGGTAGTTCTGTTAATACAAATGGAGATACATATATCTACATGGCATTTGCCGAAGCACCATTTGTCAATAGTTCTGGTATTCCTTGTAATGCTCGTTGATTAAATAATATAGGAGAAATTATGCAATTATCAAAACATTTTAAACTAGAAGAATTTACTAAATCAATGACAGCAACTCGTAAGGGTATAGATAATACACCTGGAGCTGGTGATATAAAAAACTTAGAGAATGTTTGCTATGAAATATTAGAACCAGTAAGAGCTAAGTTTGACAAACCTATAACTGTAACATCAGGATATAGATCAGAAGAATTATGTGAAGCTATAGGTTCAAAGAAAACATCACAACACGCAAAGGGTCAAGCAGTAGACTTTGAGATTGCTGGTGTACCTAACATTCAAACTGCATATTGGATTCAAAATAATTGTGACTTCGATCAATTGATCCTAGAGTTCTTCAAAAAAGATGACCCAGCAGCAGGGTGGATTCATGTATCTTACAATGAAAAAGGATCAAACAGAAAGCAAGTCTTAACTTATGATGGTAAAAAATTTGAAAATGGATTACCTGATATGAAATGGTCAGGTGGAAAGGTAGTAAATTAAATGCCAAAAAGTAAATACAAAAAACTTTCAAAAAAATCTGGTAAATCTGGTAAGGGTAAATCTTATACTTATAAGAAATCCAAAATGAGAAAATAGAGCTATACTTTACATACTCCCTATTAAGTTGTATGAATAAGACATATGTCTTTTAAAAGAATATTGGTTATTTCAGATTTACATATTCCATATCATCATCAAGATAGCTTTGACTTTTTAAAAGAAATTAAAAAAGAATTTAATCCTGACTTCGTTATTAATATTGGAGATATGTTAGACTTCCATGCAATTAGTATGCATCAACATGATCCAGATTTATACTCACCGGGTCATGAACTAAAAGCTAGTAGAAAATTTGTTTATGAATTAGAAAGTATATTTCCAAAGGTTATAGAAGTAGATTCTAACCATTCAAGTTTAGTTTATAGACGAGCATTAAAATTTGGGATGAGTAAAGAATTCCTAAAAGATTATGGAGATTTTCTAGGAACAAAAAAATGGACTTGGACAGATGATATAACTTTAACAATGTCAAATGGACAAAGATGTTTTTTTACTCATGGGAGAAGTGCTGATATTTTAAAGGTATCACAAGCTATGGGAATGAGTGCAGTTCAAGGACATTATCATACTAAATTCGTTATATCTTGGTGGGCAAATCCAGATAACTTATTTTTTGGAATGAATGTTGGTTGTTTGATAAATCAGAAGTCTATGGCTTTTAGTTATGCAAAAAATTTTAGAACAAGATTTATTTTAGGTTGCGGAATTATCTTAAATGGGTATCCTCGACTCTTACCAATGGTTTTAAACAATGGAGGAAGATGGATAAAGAAAATAGTGTAAAAAATGGCTCTAAAACGGACATAGAGGGGTCTAATTCAGCGATTTCGAGGGAAGTCGGAGGTAATCATTATAATAAGCTTAAAATACAGCCAATCGAGTTTATTACAGCAAATAACCTTGATTTTATAGATGGCAATATAATCAAGTATGCAGTAAGAAGAAAAGATGGAGAAGATGATAAAGAAAGATACGATAAGATAATTCATTATTGTCAATTAGCAAAGGAGATTAAATGTGGTTAAGTATTGCATCAAAATTAGTACCAAGCGTCATTAAGACAGGTATGTCTATTGCTGCCAATAGAAGAAAAGCAAAAGAATTAGAATCAATAGCAGAAGTTAAATTGGCTGAGAGAATGGCTAATGGGGAAGTTGAATTTAAAAAAGCTGTTATTGAATCACATAAAGGGGACTGGAAAGATGAATTCTGTCTTATATTAATTTCAATTCCTCTGCTTTTATTAGCTTGGTCTGTCTTTAGTGATGATCCTGATATACAGCAGAAGATAGATGTTTTCTTTGATAAGTTTTCAAATTTGCCTATGTTCTATCAAGCTCTTGTAGTGGGAGCTTTCAGTACGATATTAGGTATTAAAGGCGTTTCCACATTTAAGAAAAAATGAACAATATAGATGCAGTAATAACTAATTTAGATGTTGCTTTAAAAAGTGATTATAGTCCAATAGGTCATTTTATTAGTTTAGTTTTTATTGATGAGAAACCAAGCTTTCCAAGAGTAAAAAATACATTACATCAATTAAATATTACTCCTGATATTCATATTGTTGATCATCATTATACATATAAAGAAATAACTGAATCAACAGATCTTCAAGGATTAGATATTACTAAACATTAAATATATAAATCCAAATAATAATCCTAAAAGAAAAAGACCAAATAAAAATATCAAAGTTCTTTTCGTATCTTTTTTTTCTTCGAATCTTTGGTATTGTCCTTTATGATTAACAAAAAGATAACTCATTATCCCTCCTGTTTCCTTGTTAATTTATAATTTATATTTAATTCAGTTTGCCTCATACTTGAATATCTTTCAAGATTATAATAGTGCATTTTTGCTTTTAATTTCTGTTTAACCGCATTAGCATATTGCTCTACTATTTTTTTATAAGCATCTTTATTCCTTGCTCTATTTTCTGCTTTAGAGTCAGATAATTTTTCAATGCTATTGGTTTGTTCATCATTCATTAACTTACCAAGAACTGCTTTTTTACCCTCCTCTAATATTATTTCTTTTTCTTGCCAATCAGACCATTCCTCGCCTGCTTTTTCTAATTTTTGATAAGCTTTATTCGCATTAAGATCATCTAGAGTTAAAGCCATATTTTTTCCTCTCTTTCTCTAACTTTTCTGATTCTTTAGGTAGTATTGTTTTACCTAAAAAACTTTCGATATGTTTTTGATGGTCTTTCCACCAATTAGGTTTTTTTTCAGATTTTTTATTTTTTTTTTGCATTAGGCTCTCCAGATGGTTGATTTGCACATTCTAAAAATACTTTCCAATTTTCTCTATGATTAAAACAACATAAATCAAATTTTTCCATTGCTTGATCCATACCATTAGCATTTACAAATAAATTAATATTAAATAATGAATTATGAAACATATATACATTTCCATTATCTAAAGTATCTGTATTAATTTTAGGTTGAAGTTTTATTATATTTTCTTTTCGTTTAGACATTTTTCCTCCTATGGATGCTGTAACATTTCCTCTGCATCCTTTTTAAGTTGTTTAATTTCAAGATATAATTTACCGACAAGTTTTTGATGGCTTTCATCAATATTTTTAAGTCTTTTAACTTCGGTATATAAAGCTTGAACTTCTTCTTTTTTATAATCCAATGCCTCATTAAGAATATCAATCCTTTCATTTTGTTCTTTAATAATCTTAACAAGGTCATTGGAGGCTTTATCATTAGAACGGAGCTTGTTCTTCTGATTCGCTAGGGAGCTGATCGTCCATGTCATCATTCTCTTGTACCATATTTTGAGATTGTTGAACAGGTCGAGAAAACCCTTGTCCTTGTGGACTTTGAGTCCTTTGGAAAGGCTTAGATGTAGGTTTATAAAGATAAAAAGTAATTACCATATTTTCAATCGTAAAATTTGGATTACTTGGATCTTCATAGGATTCGGTCTTACCTCCTACTCCTATCATATATCCCTCGTTCTTTCTTTTATTTCTGACCCTATCAGATTGAATCCAATCTCGTAAAGGATTAAGAAATTTCTTTGGTGCATCGCCATGCTTGTAAGTCAAACTCTTTTCATTTTTAATGAATTTAGACTTTGGAAGCTTTATAGAAATGCCCTCAAATTTACTATTATTTGAGTTTTCCATTTTTTCTCCTTTGTTTAAGTAATCTAGACTGCTCGTTATATTTCCTAGATTGTTCGTTAAATAGCAGTTGAGATTTATGACAATGTAATAATCCCAGAAATGCGTTTTGATGTTGTTTTTGATATGTAAACTCTCTTGCCTCAAAATCATCATCACTCTTTGGTAATCTAACAATATACATTTTATTAATTTTCTTACCTGTTTGTTCTTCGTAAGCCAATTTATAACCATGTAATTGATAGATATGAGTTAGAAAAAAACCACTAGAGGTTTTAACATCTATTAACCATAAATTGCCTTTGTTATCTTTAGCAACAATGTCTAATGTTCCAGCAAAACCTTTTTCAGAATATAATATCTTTTCTGACTCCATTAATTTAAGTTTATGTTTTTTCCAAAACTTTTTAAACTTATTAAAACAATTCAAATGAATCTCATTTTTAGGTAAAGTAAATTTCTCTTTCTTTAACCATTTTTCAATTAATTCATGAACTATTTTTCCAATACTTAATATGTCCTCTGATCTTTTATTGACATCAGCTTTAGCATTGCTAATAACTTTATCAACGACATCTGGTGGTATGTCGGCATTTTCTAAAGCAACTTTAACTGCATTCATTAATTGTGCTTTCTTCCAATTTTCCAACTGTGGTGCTGATAAGTATTTAAGAACACTTGACATTCCAACTATGTATTGATTATCTTTTATATATCTATGGGCATCTGGATCAAAAATAATCTTATGACCATGCTCTAACATATATTCTTTTTTACTCATTACTTCCTCCGTTTGTAATCGTTTTTCCGTTTAATGTATCCAAAAAGTAATTATACCCTGTTCCTGTATTTTCGCAAAATATAATTAACTTATCAAAAGACACCTTATTCACTCCATTTTCGAACTTTTCTATCTGTTGTGGGGATAACCCATACATTTTTCCTACTTCGGTTTGAGTAAGGTTTAGTTTGATTCTTTTTCTCCTCAATTTCAATCCCCATATTTTATAGAGTGAGTCTATATTGCTTTTCTGCGACTTACCCCATTGGGATTGTATTGCCTGAATTTTTTCTTCTATCTGTTCAGGATTTGCTAGTTTTTGTTTTCTCATAAAATCCAAATTCTCCCTTCTTTTTTTCTGATAATTGATTAAAAACTTTATTGAAACAACCTCTACAATAAAAATGACCATCCCACATACTTGCTCCTCCACTATCGAAGAAACCTATTTTATCTTGTTCTTTTTGACATTTAGAACACATCATTGTTATCATTTTATTTTTAGGTATTAGCTTTGGCATTTTTTTGCTTTCTTTTTCTCTCATATTGACATACTTTTCTTACTATTTCTTCAATAGTGTCTGCAGAAAAAGATCTCTTATTATAAGAAATACGATATTCTCCATTTTTTTTATACATTTTATCCATCATATATTGTTTAGTTAAGGACACTATGACCTCGATTCACTAGACATTTTCTATAAATAGATTCATATTGAGTATCTGCAGTTGGACTTTCAATCCAAAAGATTAAACCTCCCCAGAATGTACTATTTTGATCTGCAAGAGTTTTACAATGTTGCAAGTCATTTGTTATTTCTTTTGCTTGATCCGTATTAAAGGTACCAGATTTTCCAGCAGTATCTATAATAGGATTATAAGCACATGCATTTAAAAAGATTGCAAGAATCCCTACTATTAACATATATCTCATTACTATTTTCCTCCTATGATTATAAGCTTGGTTGTGTTAATAAATATTCAGACCAAACTTTTCTTCTTTTTTGTTCTTTTTCAGATACGAATTTAATTTCTTTTTCTTCGTTATCCTTTTTTTCCTCTACTTTTTCTTCGAGAGGATTAACTAGAACTTCTTGATCTAACAATTTTCACTCCTTTGTTTTGATATACTCGTTGTCTTTCTTTAAAAAAATCCACAACATTACTAGCCAATACTACTTTAGGTTTGGTTTGTCTTACTGTGGTTTTTGGCAAATCTTTAAATTCGCCAAAACTTTGAAATGGAAAAACCTTTTTATTAAAGGTATCTCCAATAATTTTTATGATATTAAAGTCTTTTGCTTTCATTACCATTCACTCGCTTTCATTATTGTTAAGACTCGGTTAGTTAAAGATGGATTACTAGGATCAGGACTTCCATATTTATATGCTTTATCGTAGTAATCTATTTTCCAGAATATTTTGACTCCTTTATGAGTAAATGATCCAAAGTCATGTTCGCCGTAAGGATCATTACCTTTATCAAAAGCATGATGGACTTCAAAATTTCTAACATGATCTACAATTTCACTTATTAGATTTCCATCCAACACACTAATTCCAGAAGTCATCATTGTACGACCACCCTCTCTAGTTTTACGAAAGTGATCGTTTTGTTCTTTAATAGATTTAGACATTCGCTCTCTCCTATAAGTAAGATTCGCTTGTCAAAATAATATTTTTTTTGACACACAAATCTCTAGCTGGTTGATTATTTGGTACTTGAACTTGACCTGAAATTACAATTTTATCATCTTCTAATCTTGCAATATTCAAATCAGAATTAGATAACATTGTGTGAACTTCAAGCTTATGTAAAAGATTTAGATTTTCTTTTGGAGTTGTATATACATAATATAAATCTCCATTTTCAGAAACCATAAAAGGTATTGTGTTTCCTTTCCTAGTATCTAAATTATAATCATCTTTTCTTTTTGCATAACCATCATCAAAGTTTTTACCTGTTATTGTTTTTTGATAGTCAAGTGCTTTTTGTTGAGTATCAAACTTTTTGATTTTAATTGTTTTTAACTTATCCATTTGCTCTCTCCTCTCTTGCTATTCTATTATTGATTATACATTCTTCTATTTTTGCTTTTGCTTTATCTATTGTATATTCAGATTTTTCAAAAATATAACATAACCAAGTTGTAGGTGTTCTAAAAGTATAGTCATGTATTTCAAAATCTCCCACTAAAGTTTCAAAAACTATATAATCTTTATATCTTAAAACTTTCTTATTTAATTTAATGGATTTAGACATTTACTTCCTCCTCTTTATGTAATTTTGAATCATGAATAGCAGAAAAAACTTTTTGATGTTCTTCTCTATTATAATGACCAAGGTTTTCTAATACATTCATAAGTAAACAATTCATTTCAAATGAATCTTCTTTATAAATGTTATCTGCTAAAACTGCTTTTTCTATAGCATTAACAATTTCTTTTGCTGAATAATGTAATTTACCATTCAACAATTTTTTTTGTTCTAACTTATTTTTCTCTTCACTCATTTTATCCTCCATATTTATTTTTATTTTTTTTAACATATTCGATATTATTACATGTTTTAGATTCAATTAAAACTATAAAGTATCAATTTTTAATAATTTATTTTAGTTAAAAAAGACTACTAAAATAAGGGTTTTTTAATAATTATTCTCTTTATCCGACTAATTACCATGTATTTTTAATTGAATTATTCTTATTTTTGCCACTTTTATTGAAATATTGCGTATATTTATTTTTTGGTATATATAAAGGGGATTGGACATTCCTCCTCTTTTTGTGCGAATCATTAAGAAATTTGTCCGATCTTTAACATATATACAAGGGTGGGAGCGGGAGACTTAACCCACCTTTATGTTTGTCTAAATTCGGCAAATAAGTTAATAACGATATAAGGTATATATGTCAGAAAATTATAATTTATTTAATTACAAATCACACAACTACACTGACACAAGCAAAAAGGCTTATCAGAATAAAGAATATAAACTTAAAGGATTAAGAGAAGAAGTTTATCAATTTTTATTAATTGAGTCAAAAACAAATCATCAAATCGCAGAAGAACTTGATATGACTTTGCAAAGTGTATGTGGTCGTTGTAGAGAATTACAATTAATGGATTTAGTTTTTGATAGTGGACAAAGAAGAAAAACATCATTTGGAGGAAGTGCAATAGTATGGCAAGCAAAACGAAAGTAATTAAAAAACATTTAGATAATGTTGCTAATATGGGTTGTTTAGTTTGTAGAAGTCCCTTTGTTCATTTACATCATATAAGACCCAAGAATACAGGATTCGGAAGAAGAACATCTGATTGGTGCGTTATCCCTTTATGCCAAGAACATCATCAAGGAAATTCTGGTATTCATAATGGTAAAAAGAAATTCGAGAAAATATACGGAGAGGAAATTTATTTATTAGAATTGGTTATCCGTCATATTTATCGGAGTGATTGGCATATAATATGGAAAGATAAAATAACAAAAGAAATAGGAGGAAGAAATGAAAGTAGCACAACATCTACAAATTGAGAAAGTAGTTCATCAAAGAGCAATACCAAGCGATATAGAAAATGAATCTTGTTTATATTACTCGGAAAGCAAAGATATTCATATTGATATTTTAAATATGGATTTACATCATTTAATAAGAGTTACTAAAAAACTTTTAGCAAATGAATCTATAAAAGAAGAATCATTAATTAATAAAGTTATTAAGAGGTTAAAACAATGATTAAATATGATGATTTTATAAAATGGTTAAATACATGCCCTATACCATATGAAAAGGAAGAAATATTAGACTTTGATGATGATAGTATATTTTTTTATACATCAAAGAATACAGATAAACATAAAGATAATGAGATAGGAAAAAAAAATGAAATTACCTAGTTTACCATTATTTACTGATACCTTTACTGCAGAAACAGTTCATTTATCTAATCAAGAGGTAGGAATTTATATTAGATTATTATGCTTTGCATGGACTAAAAATTCAAAACCTTTTTCAATTAGATCAGCTTATACAATAGGACAATGTATAGATGATAATTGTAAAAAAATAGTTGATAAAATATTAAATGAATTTTTTATTATGGAGGGTACTGATAAATATGCAAATTGTTGGACTCATAAAAGATTAACAGAGGAAAGAGATTATTTAACCGACTATTATCAAAAGAAATCCAATGCTGGAAGAAAAGGAGCGATAGCAAAAAAGAATTTTGCTAATGGCAAAACGGAACCATATATCCCTATCCCTATCCCTATCCCTATTAAATTTAATACTTTCTGGGAAGCTTTAAAAATTAAAAGAGGTAGTAAAAAGGTTGCACAAGTGCGCTTTGCTAAAGAATGTAAGGATTTAGACCCTTTAAAACTTGCTCATATTTATAATAATTATGCCTCTAAAATACCAGATAAACAATTTATTCAACATATTTCTACTTGGATAACTCAAAGAAGATTTGAAGATGAAGATTTAAAATCAATAGATACAGGACCAACTCTAAAAGAACGAATGGAAAAACTAGGATATAAACATAGAGGAAGTGAGGGAAATTACGAACAATTCATTAAAGATGGTAAAAATTACAGAATCCATAAATTTGAAAAAGAGGCTAAAATAGAATTAGAAGAATAATGATAGGTTTTCTGCGACTTTTTAAGTATGTTAGAAAAAGGTTGATTAAATTATCCATTGAAAATAAAAGATTAAAAGAACAACTTGAATATTATCGTGCTATGATTGAATCAAGAGATGAGAGAAAACATTGAGTAATTCAAAAGACATTGAAATTAATATGAATTTAATAAATGAAAATTCAAAGGGAAATATTGAGGATATTAATATTCAAAGAAATATATTTATAGAAAAATCAAATAAAGTATTAGAAATGTTTGATTATGCTATTGATGAAAATGAAAAATGGAAAAAAAAATACTTTAATGAAGAAAAATAAGAAATCAAAATACAAGTTTGTAGTCATTAAAAAGAAAAAATATTATTTTTATAAGATAACATGGGCAGATATAACAGGAGACGCTGGACATTGTACTAATTACGAATTTATGGGTTTTATGCCAAGTATAATGATAACTCACGCTTACCTTTTTCAAAAAGATCATAAACATATAAGAACATTTGCTAGTTATGAAGAAAATGACGAATTATTTTCAGATCGTAATGTTTTTCCTAGAGGATGTATTATAAAGATGGAAAAAATATTATTATGATGGAGAATACAATAAAATTTAATGTTCAAGAAACTTTTCAATCAACATTGCAAGGAGAGGGTTATAACTCTGGTCGAGTTTGTGATTTTATTCGTTTATATGGTTGTCCTGTTGGTTGTTTTTTTTGTGATACTGGTTATGCTTTTCCTGATGGAGAATATTATAAAAAAGAATTGCCAAAAAATAGTAAAACACTTGAAGAACTATTGGATGAAACAAAATCAAAATTAATAGTTATATCTGGTGGAGAGCCTTTTATTCATAAAAAATTACCAGAATTATGTTCATATTTAATTAGACATGGAAAAGATGTATCAATAGAAACAAGTGGATCATATTGGTTAGAAGTACCAAAAGAAGTATTTATAACATTATCTCCTAAAGAGCATTTGAATTCAAAATTTCCTGTAAAAGAACAATTCTGGACTAGAGCTAATGAATTAAAGATTGTTATAAGTATGGAAGAAGATTTTCTTTTTTATAAAGAAAAAGCTTTAAAATTTAAAGGGCATAAGTATTTACAACCTGAATATTATGAGGGAAATCCCACTATACAAAAGACAATAAATTTGCTATTAAATAATCATGATTTTAAACTATCATTACAAACTCATAAGATTCTAGATATTCAATGAGTTTTTTATCAACAAAGACATATAATCACAATGTCGGATTAAGCTGTTGTTTTAGACAATGGAGAGCAAAAGATAGTCATTGTCAATATTTACATGGTTATTCAATATCAGTAAGATTTAATTTTAAATCAGAGGAATTAGACAATAGACATTGGGTTTATGACTTTGGAGATTTAAAAGATGTAAAGAAATTCCTACAAGATACATTCGATCATAAAACAGTTATAGCAGAAGATGATCCAGAATTAGAAACATTTAAAATGTTAGAAGAAAAAAAATTAATACAATTAATAGTATTACCGGGTGTCGGTTGTGAAAAATTTGCAGAATATATTTATACAAAAATAAATCCAATAATCACTTTAAAAACAAATGATAGAGTTAAAATTTTAAGTGTAGAAGTTAGAGAACATGGAGCTAATAGTGCTATTTATATGAGGGATAAAACTTAATGCCAACTCCTACAATAGCAGGATCAATGGGAGTAACAATGGCTATGAAAGAAGAAAAAAAAGGAATGAAAATTCTTCAAATATATTCTGGTGGAATGGATTCTACTGCCTTGTTATACGATTTTATAAACAAAGGTCATAAAGTGGAAACAATTTGGTTTAATTATGGACAAAAACATAAAAAGGAACATTTATACGCAAAAGAAATTTGTAGTGATTTAAAAGTAAAATTATCAGAGGTTAATTTAGAACAAATAAATAAGTTTTTAACAAACTCATCGTTATCAGGAGATAAAGAAGTTCCTGATGTTCATTATGAAGATGATGAAGCAATTAGTACAATAGTTCCTAACAGAAATATGATGATGTTGTCTATTGCAGTTGCTAAAGCAATAAACGATAAATTTGATGCAGTTGCCTTTGGTTGTCATTATGGAGATAGAGTTGTTTATCCAGATTGCAGAATCGAATATACATCTGCCTTACAAACAGCAATATATTTAGCTGATAGACATCCAATTAAATTATTAACTCCATTTATAGATATTACCAAAGCAGATATAGTAACTATTGGAGAAAAGAACAAAGTTCCTTGGACAAAGACTTGGACTTGTTATAAAGGATTAGAAAAACATTGTGGAAGATGTCCTACTTGTATTGAAAGGAGAGAAGCTTTCCATTTAGCAAAAATTCAAGACCCTACCGAATATGATATAAATGCTCCAACAACAGAAGAATTAGTCAATAGACAATGGCGACCGTAAACGAAGAATTAATAAGAAATTTATTAATAGCTATTGGAGAAAATCCAGATAGAGAGGGATTAATAGATACTCCAAAAAGAGTTGTTAAAAGTTGGAATGATATATTTGCTGGATATAAACAAACTCCAGAGGAAGTTCTTAAAACATTCTTTACAGTTGCTTATGATGAAATGATTATTTGTAAAGATATAGAATTTTATTCTAACTGCGAACATCATATGCTACCTTTTTATGGAAAGTGTCATATAGCTTATATTCCAGATAATAGAGTTGTTGGATTATCTAAAATGCCTAGATTATTAGAGGTATTTGCCAGAAGATTACAAGTTCAAGAAAGATTAACTGAACAAATAGCCGATTCAATGATGAACATAATAAAACCGAAAGGTGTTGGAGTTAAAATAGAAGCGAAACATAATTGCATGGTATGTAGAGGTGTTCAAAAACAAAATTCATCTATGATAACAACAGCATTAAGAGGAAATTTTAAAGAGCCTCATGTAAAACAGGAATTTCAAAGCGGAATTAAATGAGAAATTATTTTGCTGGTGGAGCTGGTGGTATGCATACTTTGTCCTATCCATTAATGAAAAATCATTTAATAGCTTGGATTGATAAAAATGAATTAAAACGTAGAGAGGAATATTTTAAAAAAGATTGTAATGTTTTAATAGATTCAGGAGCCTTTTCTGCATTTACCAAAGGTCATAAGATTGAGATAGATGAATATGCTGAATTTATGATAAACTTTACTAGAAAATGGAAAGATAGAGTTAATTCAATATATTTTATTAATTTGGATAGCATTGGAAATCCTAAAGAAAGTTGGCAGAATCAAGATTATCTAGACAAAAAAGGAATTAAAACTTTACCTGTTATTCATCAATGGGGATTTGATGAAAAAATCCTTGAAAGAGTAGTTCAGAAATATGATATATTTGCTTTTGGTGGGATGGTAGGTCGGAAACAAAAAGCTCATACAATACCTTGGTTAAATAAATGTTATAATATTATTGGAAAGCATTGGAGAAAAACAAAAAAGATGCCTAAAACCCACTTATTAGGAGTTGCAAGTGAAAAGATATTATATAGGTATCCAGCATTTAGTTGCGATAGTACCAGATTTATGACTGTTAATAGATTTGGAGAGAGTGAATTTTTAAAAGAGAATAGATTACCCTTTAAAGGTAAAGGAACTCATAGATATAAAAATGCTAAAAAATATAAATATAACTATGAAAAAGACCAACATTTATTAGATAAGATTATGGAATACGAAATAAAACAATATAAGATTCAGGAAAAGAAGATAACTGATTTCTGGACAAGTAAAGGAGTTGTATTTGATGAGTAAATATAAAACAAATAATCAAGAAATAGATATTAAAATAATAACAAAGAATCCTTGGAATCCAAATCAAATGGATAAAAAGACTTTAAAAGCCGAAAAGGAATCTATTGAAAAATATGGAGTAGTAGCACCTATTATTGTAAGACCTTTAAAAAACAAATATCAAATTATAGATGGAGAGCATAGGTATAGAGTTTGTAATGATTTAGGATATAAGAAAATACCAAGTGTTATAATAGATGGATTAGAAGATAAAGATGCCAAGAAACTAACCATTATTTTAAACGAAACCAAAGGACAACATGACAAGATAGAGCTTGGTAAATTACTTGGAGAGTTAGAGTCTGATTTTGGAGATAATTTAAAGATAGGATTACCATTTTCCAATGATGATTTAAAAGATTTAATAGAATTTGGTAATGTGGAGTGGGATAAATATGAGGGATTAGAATTATCCAAAGAATCAGATGAAGAAATATTTAGATTACATTTAACCTTTAGTGGTAATGATATTAAAATTGCCAAAGAGCATTTATCTACAAATCCAGAAGAAACTATATTGGAATTATTGAAAAATAAGGATAAAAAGTAAATTATGAAACGCGACAAAATTATGAAAACAAATGGGCAACATAAAGGCAACGGAGTAGGAAGACCTAAATCTAAAATAGATGAAAAAATACTTGGAAACCTTGCTCATATTGGTTGTACTTTGGAAGAAATAGGTAGCATATTAGGAGTTAGTGCGAGAACATTACAAAGGAATTTTGCCGAAATTATTAGTGCGAGTAGAGAAAAAGGAAAAGCAAGTTTAAGAAAAAAAATGTTCGAAAAGGCTATTAATAAAGATAATACTCATATGCAAATTTGGTTATCTAAAAACTATCTTGGAATGAAAGATAGAATGGTTAACGAACAAATATCAGAGCCATTACCATTAATTATTGAAGCAGAAGATGTCAAAGAAATAAATGGCAAAGAGAAAAGGTAATCTTTACGGAAAGGTTATTGAATACACTCGTACTGAAAATGGTACAAGTATAGGAAGAAGACCAAAACTATCTACAATGAATAAGCATAAAAGAAGAAGTTGGAAGAAATATAGAGGTCAAGGTAGATGAAAAGACCTAATTTCTATCCTAATGGAGAGTTCATTCCTTATCAAATGCCACAAGATTTCAGACAAGCATTAGGTAAAGAAGCATGTGGTAATTGTGGTATGTATTCGTTGCCTAGAAATTTTTGTGGTGTATATAGAACAAAAGGAGTAAAGGATAATTTTGTTTGTAATAAGTGGAGAAAAAGACACTTTAAAAGATAATGGAATTAATAATACTAACAGATGGTGTATATCATCTAGTAGAGGTAACCAAAGAAATGACAAAAGATATAGTTTTAGTAAATGATACAATTAAATGCTTTGACCTTTGTGATATTTTAAGAATTAAATTAAGCACTTACGCAGATTATCCTATTAACCAACATATAATGAATGATGGTAGTGGAGATTTCTTTGGATGTATTTGTAAATAAATTTCTAATAAAAACTATCAAAAAAATAATTGTTATGTTAAAAGGAAATCATGAAAGTTAGCGAAAATACATCAGTTGATATGCCATTAAAAAATCTAATCTCTATAATAGGAGCCGTTGGGATTGGTGTTTGGGCATACTTTGGAATTATTGAAAGACTTAATACATTAGAAACAGATAATCATTTAATTAAAAAGGATTTAGAGGGAGCAGTTGAATTTTCTATAAAATGGCCTCGAGGAGAACTTGGCTCATTACCAGCAGATAGCGAACAATTTTTATTGATCGAGGATGCAATAAAAGATATTGAGGATATACAAGAAGAATTAAAAGAATCTAGACATAATGCTACTAATATAAGTAGATTACAAAAAGATGTAGATAGATTATTAAATGAGATTGAAAAAATAAAAGACAAAGTGAGGGCAAATGGAAACAGTCATTAGTGGAGTAATAGTTTTATGTATGTTTTATCAAGGTGGAATTATTGAACATACTTATATACAGGATCAAAAAATGTCATCATGTTTAAAAGCAAAAAGAACAGTTGAAAGATCAGTTAATCCTGAAAATGTTAGAATGCAATGTGGTAAAGTAGATGCTATTATTGAGAAAGATGAATATAGCGATAAAATGAGAGTTGTAAAAATAATTAAAGATAAATACGACTCATCAGGATATACAAAATGAATACTTGTAGGTCCTGTAATCATGATTGTCATTGTAATACAGGTAATCATATAGATGAGTATTTAGATTATTGTCCATGTCAAGATTGCGATTGTGGACAAAAAGAAGAAGATAAAACCTACGAGGGAAAGAACTAATTTATGTCGAGGACAATAACTATGATTGATTGGATTATTGAAAGGATTGGCAAAATATCTAGAAGCATATTTCATTGGACATGGAGAGTTCAAGTACATAGAAGATATTATAAACATAGAAAAAAAGAAAAATGAAATTCCTACTAACTATGTTTATTTGTTCAGTAGGAGTTCAAGGAACAACTTGCTTACCACCAAAGACATTTGATATTTTATATAATGATGGATATGATTGTATGTTAGATGGTTATAAAAAATCACGAGAAAGACTTATTAAGATTGGTAGAGAGGAAATTAACAAATATAAGATCTATATAAAGTTTGGTTGCTATGAAGATCACTCTAACAAACCCACAGCATAAAGTATCATCATCAGATAAAAGATTTAGAGTTTTAATTTCAGGTAGAAGATTTGGTAAAACATACCTTTGTATATCTGAAATGATGAAATATGCCTCACAAGTCAATCAAAATATATGGTATTGCGCTCCAACATTTAAAATGGCAAGGGATATATGTTGGTTACCATTAAAACAAATACTACATCAGTTTAATTGGGTAGATGATATTAATGAGTCTAATTTAACTATCAAGATAAGAAAAAGTAATTCCAGAATAAGTTTAAAAGGTTGTGAGAACTTTGATAATTTAAGAGGAACAGGAATTAACTTTTTAATTATGGATGAGTTTGCTGATATACCTGAATTAGCTTGGTCAGAAGTATTAAGAGCGTCAGTTGCAGATACAGAGGGCAAAGTTTTATTTACAGGAAGTCCTAGAGGATATGGTAATTGGTCTTATAGAATGTATCTTAAAGGAAAACAGGATAAAGAATGGGATAGTTTTCAATTTACTACATTACAAGGTGGTAGAGTTTCTAAAGAGGAGATTGAAAGAGCTAAAGAGGATTTAGATATAAGGACATTTAGACAAGAGTTTGAAGGTACATTTGAAAACTATGCTGGTGCAGTCTATTATAACTTTCATCCTGTTGATAATGTTATTGAAAAAGAGATTGATTGGAAGAAACCTTTACATATTGGAATGGATTTTAACGTTGATCCTATGTCCTGTGCAGTTGCTCAAATAGATAAGGATAAAATATATTTTATTGATGAGATAGTTGTTTATTCAAGTAATACTGATGAAATGTGCCAAGAGATAAGAGATAGATATGGAACTAAAATGCCAATATTCATTTATCCTGATCCAGCTTGTAGGCAAAGGAAAACAAGTGCTGGAGGTAAAACCGATTTAAGCATATTACAAAATGCTGGTTTCAATGTTAAGGCAAAGTTTAAACATACTCCAATTAGAGATAGAGTGAACAATGTCAATTCAAGATTAAAGTCGGCAGATGGTAAAAGACATATTTTTGTTTCAAATACTTGTAAATTGATGATAAAAGGATTACAACAACAAATATACAAAATAGGAACAAACATTCCTGATAAAGAGCAAGGATATGATCATATGAACGATGCCATTGGATATTTAATAGATGTAGTTAAACCTTTAACTATTCAATCATCATCCTTTACTCCAACAAGATGGAATGTTAAAAATAAACAACAATATGTCATACACACGAGATAAAATACTAGAAACTCATAAAGATTATAAAGAAAATGTCTCACAATGGGAGTATTTTATAAGATCATACAATGGTGGATTTGATTATATGGTTGGGCAGTATTTAAACCGATATAATTTAGAACAAGACTTTGAATTTAATCAAAGATTAAGAAATACTCCTTGCGATAATCATTGTAAGAATATTGTTCAAACTTATTCATCATTTTTATTCAGAGTAAAACCATCAAGAGATTTTAAAGATATGGCAGAAGAACCTAGTTTAGAATCATTCTTAAAAGATGCTGATTTAGATGGTAATGATTTAGGCTCTGTTATTAAACAAGCTCAAAATTATGCATCAATTTATGGACATTGTTTTTTAATATTAGATAAACCAAAGGTAACAACCAATACACAAGCAGATGAAATCCAATTAGATATAAGACCTTATCTTTCTATTGTAACTCCTGAAAATGTTTTAGATTGGAATTACAAAAGAGAGATAAATGGAAAATATTCTTTAGACTATCTCAAAGTTAGAGAAGAAGTTGATAAAGAGGGCGGAACATATATGAGATGTTGGCATTTAGATAAAGTTGATACGATATATGTACCACATGATAAGGCAGATCCTATTTTACTAGATACTGCTGATAATCTGATTGGCAAGATACCGGCAGTTATCTTATACAATTCCAAATCACATAAGAGAGGAATTGGTCAGTCAGACCTATCAGATATTGCAGACTTACAAAAATCAATTTACAATGAATACTCCGAGATAGAACAATTAATTAGATTAACCAATCATCCTAGTTTAGTAAAAACTCCAGGTGTAAATGCTAGTGCTGGAGCTGGAGCAATTATTGAAATGCCAGATGAAATGGAACCAAATTTAAAACCATACTTATTACAACCTAGTGGACAAAATTTAGCCTCAATTATGGAATCAATAAATAAAAAGGTACAAGCAATCCATAGAATATCCCATACCGACGCAGTAAGAGGAACTAAAACACAAGTATCAAGTGGAATAGCATTACAAACAGAATTTGAATTATTAAATGCTAGACTATCTGAAAAAGCTGATAATCTACAATTAGCAGAAGAACAATTATTTAAACTTTATGGTTTATTTCAAAATAGAGAGTTTGATGGAGAAATAGATTATCCAGATTCATTTAACATAAGAGATTATGCTAGTGATTTATTATTCTATCAACAAGCTAAAGCAATTAATGTTAAATCTCCTACATTAACAAAAGAAATAGATAAGGAAATAGCAAGAGCAGTAGTAGATGATGATGAAAAATTAAACATGATCTTTGATGAGATAGATAGTAATTCAGAAGTTGGAGAGTTTACCCAAGATGAAACCCTCCAACAAGATCAAGAAGTAGAAGAAGAAGCTATTGAGTAGATTTAAAATACTTCTGTTTATATAATATTAGATCAGTTTCTTTATCTAATATTTTTCCTTCTTTCTCCTGTTCTTCTAATGAGATAATTTCTAAAGGTTTTAAATTTTCATTTTTATATTTTAGCTTTATCTCATCCCACCATTTTTTCGATCTAAACAATTTACTTATCTTTGTTTATCTCTGTTTTTTCTACTTCGAAATATGATGTATCAACATATCTACCTAAAGCTTCATCATACTTTTGAGTAATACAATAAAACATCTTATCAGCTTCATCCCAATTACAAACAAGACGTCTATCTATTTTAGGGTCTCTTGCCATCACTCCTCCTTTCCATGAAATTTTTTTTTTCATACCTTATTATATGATACGCACTTTTCAGAAATCGTTTACTTTCCACTAAAGTCATAAAAGCTAAAAAATGAGCTACTGTTTCCAATGGAATAAAATTGAACAAAACGTTTTTTTTGATTTTCTATTTTTTTTCTGTTAGAAGATTTTATGGCCAATATTTTAGAGCAAACTACCAAATATAGAATCAAACATATAGAGATTGCAGAGGCAGAATATTACGAGCAACTCACAAAAGTTTTAGATAAAATCGAAGATGAGATAACTTCTCTGGCTGGGAGGTCTTTACCTTTATCAGATGGTAAGTTAATTGAACTACAAGCGGCAATAGCAATAAGACCTCAAATCAAAGCTATACTTGAAAGAGAATATTTAGCTTGGAGTGATACAGTTGTTAGAACAGGATTTAATAAACAAGCCAAAAGAGTAGAAAAGGCATTTAAGAGAATTGGAAGAATACCAAAGGAATTTCAAGAACTAACTAAAGGAGATTTAGCTTTAATTCAAAATCTTAAACAACAATACTTTACTCAATTTAAAGATGTATCAAATACCTTTACAAGAACATTATCAAATAAGGTTTATCAGAATACTTTAATAGGTGCAGAATTTTCAGTTTTAGAAAAAGAATTAAGGCAATCAATCAATGGAATATATGCTAGTTCAAAAGACCCAGAAATTAATAGATTAGTTAATTTTGTTAAAAAGAATAAGAATAAAAAATCAATGCAATCTAAAGTGGATAAGGCAGTTATCAAATTACAGACTAAATTTGCTAGAGATAGATTAGGAGATAACATGAAAAGATATGCTGGACAGTTATTAAACGATTCATTGAGGGATTTTGATGCTACTTTGAATTTTAATAAGTCAAAAGATGCTGGATTAACCTATGTTAAGTATTTTGGAGATATAATACCAACAACAAGAGACCATTGCCGAAATGTAATTAATGGTGTATATAATAGACGAAATGGTGGCGTATTTAAACTAGACGAGGTTCGAAAAATATGGGCAAGTCAATCTTGGAAAGGAAAAAAGAGTGGCGATCCTATGATTGTTCGAGGTGGTTATAACTGTCGTCATCAATGGAGCTTTGTCAATCCTGATTGGCTTGATGAAAGCGGAGAAGTTAAATTCTAACAATGGAAAGGTAAAAAATGTCAGAAGAACAAAAAAACGAACAACAAACAAAAAACGAAGAAGCATTAGCAAATCTAAGTAAACAAGATAAGCCAATAGAGGAAACTCCTCAAAAAGCACCAGAAAAAACATTTAATCAGGAAGCTTTAGATAAAATTGTTCATTATCGTATTCAAGAAGAAAGAAGAAAATACGATAAGATATTAGCTGAACAAAAACAAAAAGATGAAGAAGCTTTAAAAGAGAAAGAGATTAAAGAAGCTAAATCAAAACAAGATTTAGAAAAAGTTATGCAACAAAGGTTAGCCGAAAAAGAAGAGGAGATTAAAAAATATCGTTCTCAAATTAAAACTGATCGAGTTGATAATTCTATTTTATCTATTGCCTCAAATAATAAAGCTATTAACCCTCAACAAGTCGTGTCATTAATTAAAAACGAAGTTAGATTATCAGATGATAATAGAATTGAGGTACTTGACGCGAATAGCAATATTCGATATAACGATAAAGGAGAATTATTAACTATTGAACAAAGAGTTAAAGAATTCCTAGATGCTAACCCACATTTCCGTCAAGGGTCTTTGTCTGGAACAGGAAGCCAGAGTAGTGTCGGTGGTAAGACTGTAAAACCCTTCAATATTCAGGACTTGGATATGAGTAAGCCAGAAGATCGAGCTAAATATGCGGAATATCGTAAAGAGCGAGATTCAAAGCCGACTCAAATTAATTTAACAAATAAATAATAAAGGAAAAATAAAATGGCAAACGAAACAACATCGTCAACGATAAGTGAATTATACACAGAAATCGTTGCAGAAGCATTATTCGTAGCAAGTGAGAAATCAATTATGAGACCTCTTGTAAAGAATTATGCTATAAGTGGTGGTGGAAAGTCAGTTGAAGTTCCGATCTACTCTGCAGTAAGTGCGGCGGCAGTATCAGAAGCATCTGATTTATCTAACACAGCAATCAATCCAACTTCTGTAACTATTACAGCATCAGAAAATGGAATAATGACTACTCTAACAGATTTAGCAAGAAATTCTGCTCCTAGAAATGTAGCAGCAGATATTGGTAAACTATTTGGAGAAGCGATTGCAAAAAAAATAGACACAGACTTAACAGCATTATTTGATGGTTTTAGTACAGCAGTAGGTTCAGGCTCAACAGCTTTAACTGCGGCATTAGTATTTCAATCAATCGCAAATGTAAGAAATGCTGGGGTTTCAATGGATGGTGTATCAGCAGTTTTACATCCTATGGTAGCTTATGACTTAAAAGCTAATTTGACTAATACTTTTGCAAATGCAAATGGAAATGATTTAGCAAATGAAGCATTAAGAAATGGTTTTGTTGGTAGATTAGGTGGAGTTCCTATCTATGAAACAACAAACATAGATAATGATGGTACTACTGGGGATTACAAACAAGGCGTATTCCATAGAGACGCATTAGGTCTAGCTATGATGCAAGACTTGAAAATCGAAACTCAAAGAGATGCGAGTTTAAGAGCTGATGAGATTGTAGCAACAGCAGTATATGGAGTTGGCGAATTAAATGACTCTTATGGTGTTGAATTACATTCTGATTCATCTATCCAATAATAAGATAGTTATAAGGGCGAGAAATCGCCCTTATATTAAAAAGGAGAATTTATGAATATAAAATTAACAAATGGCAAAAAGACTATAACAAGATCAAAAGAGCAATATGAAGCTAATAAAAATCATTTTCAAATGAGAGGTTTTAAACCTTTAACTGATAAACCAAAAAAAATAATAGAAAAAATTGAAAATATTGTTAAACTAAAACCTAGAAAGAAAAAAGGTAAAAAATAATGGATAAGATTAAAGAATATATTGATTGGGCAAAAGATAATCCTAAAGTAACTGCTGGAGTTATTATTGCAATAGTAGTTATTTTAATTTTGGTAGGATGATATGGCTAATTTTTCAGGTGCAAATGTTACTGATGTTGTAGAAATAGAAACATATCAACCAGATGTTTTTGGATTCGGTATTGCATCAAATGATTCTAAAGTAAGTCATTATATTACCCAAACTACAAATGATATTTTAAGAGAATTAAGAACTAGATGGTGGCCTGTTTATAAATCAAATGTATATACAGATATAACAGTTTTAAATACTGTTGAAATGGTAAATACTAAAGTTGATTTAGATCAATTTAAAAGAGCTGGAGTTTATTTATTCTTATCCCGATTCTTCTTACCATCATTAACTAAATTTAGACCTGAAGCTGATAAAGATAGATTTGAAAGAATGATTGAATTTTATAATTCTGCTTATGTTAAAGAATTTCAATCAATTTTAGAAGATGGAGTTAATTATGATGCTGATGCTGGAGGATCAATTTCTGTAAGTGAAAGAGAACCTTTGCATGGATCAAGAAGATTAACTAGATAATGCTTAAAGCAAATATAAAAACAAACGCAAAACATATTCAAAAAAGATATAAAAGATTACAAAGTAAACTTCCAAGATTAATTGACAAAGGATTATTACAAGCTGGATTTCATTTATTAGAAATTATAAGAACTAAAACATCAAAAGGATTAGATTATAAAGGAGTTCCATTTGCACCTTATTCAGAGGGTTATTTAAAACAATTACAAAGAGAGGGAAAAAAAACAACAGTTGATTTATTTTACTCTGGTCGTATGTTAGGATCATTAACTCCTGGTGGAAGAACAATTAGAAAAACAGGAAGAAATAAAGTTAGTGTTAATTTTTCAAATGCACAAATGAGAAAAAGAGCATTATTTAACCAAGTATTAAATGAACCAAAAAGAGAATTTTTTGGCTTTAATCAAAGAACAGAATCTATTATACAAAAAGGATTTAATAGATTTATGATGAAACAATTTAAGGCAATGAGAATATGAGTGTAAGAGAAAATATAGCTTCGAATTTACAAACGGTTATTGATGCAATTAGCAGTCCAGATGTAAAGTTATGCACAAGACAACCATTTCAATTAGAAGAATTATCACAAGCACAATATCCAGCAGTAATAGTTCAAACATCAGAGGAGAATAGAGAAGATGTGGAAATAGGCGATGGAGCAAAGACGAGGCATGGAACAATAGACTTTGTTATATTGGGATTTGTTAAAGGTTCAGATAGCAATATAGATACAGCTAGAAATGCTTTAATAACAGCTATTGAAACAGCTTTAGAAACTGATATAACCAGAAGTTCTAATGCACTTGATACAGAAATTATTCAAGTAGAAACTGATGAGGGATCATTATTTCCTGTTGGTGGAATTAGAATGGTAGTTAGATGTATTTATGAATATAATGCTGGAACTCCATAAAAGTAATTGACGAAAATATAAATAAAAGGTAAAAGACATTATGGCTAAAGATATTAAATTATATAAAGATGGGAATGAGATAACTATTAATGAAACTCAACTTGAAAATTTTTTAGATTTAGGCTGGAAACAAGAAAAACAAAATAAGCAAACAAGTAAAAAGGAAACTAAAACATGGCAACACATCACGGAAAAGAAGGAGTCGTAACTGCTGGTGGATCTGGTGTTGGGGAACTAACAGGGTTCACTTTAGAAACAACTGCAGATGTTGTAGAAGATACAGCTTTAACAGATGCAACTAAATCATTTGTAGCTGGAAGAACATCATTTTCAGGAACTTTAGAAATGAATTATGAT
>VTLG01006005.1_pt1 | contig 27624 bp, 49 predicted proteins | sample 4694571 | NCBI WGS metagenome assembly VTLG01 (sample SAMN12604809, study PRJNA352737) | marine metagenome | biome: ENVO:00000447; feature: ENVO:00000209|ENVO:00000569|ENVO:01000036; material: ENVO:00002151; isolation source: viral sequences binned using virsorter ...
CCTTCACATTTATTCTTAGGAACATGATGAAGAAGTCTACCAGGAAAGATAACAATCTTACCCTCTTCTGCTTTGATTCTCTTACCACTATTAGTAAAAATCAAAGGAGACGATCCCTTCGGAGTCTTTACAAAATAAACAAAGGAGAAAGTAGCAGGTCTATGGTCATGAGGTATAGTATAATCCCCAACCTTATATTTTGTCAACCATGCCGTAAGTATAAACTTACCGTAACCAACATAACCATCACTAACAAGACTTATAATCCACTGTCTAATTATATCTGCTTCCCTAGTCTTTAAGTTACCACCTGTCTTACCTGCCCTGACATTACTGATGCCACCATCAGTATTCTGAAGACCCCATACAAACTCATATGTTTGATCTACAATCTTATTATTAAGAGATTCATAAGAAGGATGATGAGCAGTTATGTATTGTAACTTCTCATTCACATATTCCTGCTTCACCTGCCTTCTCTAGATCTGTTTCTAATAGTAATATGATTATTTTCTATACTAAACTCTAAGTAATCTCTATGGTCCCAATCAAGTTCTTCATATAAAGCATCAAGTTTCTTCATGTCATCCCATAAATCTGTTGGAGTTGGTTCACCCCAGAAAGGATTCTCTTCAGAGTTCATAGTGGTAACTTGGCTCGTGATGTTTTCTTTAAGAAGTTTAGCTCTGATGCATTTCCTTTCAACTTTTCTTTAAGAGGTTTAGATAACAGTTTAGGTACTGCCTCCAACTCTATACTATTCTCATCACAATATACAATGATTGCTTCAATGTAATTTAGGTCACTGTTCTCCTGGACAATCTTCTCGATGTCTTGAGCAAACTTAGAGGGACAGAGGAACTTTTTTTCCAGAACCTCATTTAATTCTTTATCCATTACCATGAGATTCGATATTAGAGGAGACAAATTTCTTGATATATCTTACTAGTAACTTAATATACTCGTCTTTATTCCTTTTGTCAAATACCTTTACGTCTCCGTTAGGAGTGACCATTAAGGTGATAAGTTTCTTAATAGGAATACCAGTCAGTTCATAGTACATACATGCGTATGCCTGTTCCTGTACAAAGTAGTTCTCTAACCACTTCTCTGGTTTAATCTTATCAGAAGTCTTGAAGTCAATGACGGCTAGTTCGCCCTCATACTCACCAATGCAATCAACGCGACCAGCAATGCCAAGATACTCTGAGTAGAGAGTCCTTTCGATTGCGTGAACATTTTGAATCTGATCAAGGTATGGTTTAACATGATGAAACATAAACTGTGTAAGTGGTCTGTACTGAGACCAATCTAGTTCTTTATTTTCTAGATAGGTCTGCGCCGCTTCGTGAAAATCAGTACCTCTCGCCGTTGCTTTTTTGGTAATGCGGTTCGCTTCATCATCGCCAACTCTCTTCCGCCAGTCAATGAAAACTTGTCGATTATAGAAACTAGTAACGCTAGTGATTGAAGGAACCCAATCACCATTCGGGACTTGATAGAGTCTGCAACCTGGTGTCTCACGTTTAGAAAGTTCAATGTCACCTAGAAAATTATGATGAATAAATGTCATGTTAAAGCATACCTAATGAATGCTTGGCTAAGATGTACTCTTTAACCAATCCAGAACGTACGATGTCATCGAGATCAAACTCAACCATTGAAAATGATTCCATCATAGAAATGATCTTCATAAAATCTCCTAGTCCAGCACGTTCACCACCGTTACGGAGATCAGTTTGAACTCCGTCCCCGCAGAAGACAATCTTAGAGTTGTCCCCTACTCTGGTTATTATACTATCAAGTTCATGAAAATTCAAGTTCTGACATTCATCAACTATAACAATACAGTTGTCAAGTGTTGTACCCCTGATGAATGAGGTACTCCAAAAGGAAATAGTCTCCTGTGTTTTAAGATTTCCATAGAGCATCTCAAAGTCTGCATCCGTGGGCATCTCAAACATATACTTGACCATCTTCTTGTATGGAACCTGGAAAAGATAAGACTTATCTTCATGATCCCCAGGAAGAAAACCAATCTCACGTGTAGATACAAGTGACCGAACGATGTAAATCTTTTCGTATGGTGTTTCTAAATCAAGAACTTCCTTGAGTGCTTTATACAATGCAATAAATGTCTTGCCTGTACCAGCACATCCATAGGCAAATAAGTTTTTACCTTCATCATATTCTTTAAAGAACTTCTCCTGGTTGGTTGTAAGAGGATCAATATCTACAAGGAGATCCGAACTAATAGGTTTCTTCCGTCTCATTTGTTTGGCCGTCAGTCCTACACCGATGGGATCGTCAGTCTTTTTCTTTCTAGGCATACAGGTCAGGTAATCTTTTTAACTTTAGAACCAGGCATCTTGCCAGCCCTTTCTAGAACTTCATTCCATCCAGGGTTTTTGGCGACAAGTTTATTTTGCCATTCTCCCACTTCACCTACTCCAGGCATCGTGGATGGATCAGAATAGTCTCTGCTCCAGTTAGGATTGTCCTCCCTCCACTGGTCCCAGTCATGAACACTCATGACTACCTCTTTAGTCTCACCAGTTTTAGTGTTAACTACAGGATAAGTTGCCATTTCAAAATAATAATGTGAAGATATTTATACCCAGCTAAGGGCTTCCGCCACTACTGGGAACTGTTCGGAGAATATTCTCTTACATTCATTAGCAATATCCATATGTTCTTTCTGGGTTCCATGCCCTGATCTTAACTGAATATAATGTACCCACGATCTTACACTACCTGTCATGTAAAGTTTAGTAGGAGTAGCAAGTGGGAGCACGAAACGAGCACACTCCTTTGCTATACCTGCATCAAGCATCTCCTTATATAACTTCATCGCATTAACAAAATGCCTCTGCATTTTAATCTCAAAGTCCTGTTGCACCAAAGGATCTACATCATCAATACTATTCTGTCTGTTCTTAGTATCTTGACTACGCAAATTAGGTAAAGGTATTTCCTTTCCAAGCATACTACTATCAGCATACCTCTGAGAGAACTCTTGGTATGTAAACGAACGATGCCTTAGTATCTGTGCTGCTAATCCTCTGGTAGTTTCTATCTCCAGAGTCATGTGTGCTTGCTCAAAGACGGACCAATGCCCGTGCTTTATGCAGTAACCTAGTAAACCAGCCACCTTTGGGTTGTCTTGGTTCTTTGGGTTGCTCACCCGTGCTACGTACCCCATCATCTTCTCTGCGTCTGGAGTCACGCTCACTAACTTCACGTTCATGCTGTTTCTTTTCACGTTTGAGTCGTTTCTTTAACATTTTAGCATACCTTATATCTTGATCGGTATACCATTGAGGATGTTCTTTAGCTCTTTTTATAATAAGTTTTGCTGCTTTTTTGTCCTTCATCAATAAGTTGATTCCCGTAATATGCGTTGAAATACGAGACTAAACCAGCAGTAGTTACCTGTTTCTCACACCATTCGTCAGCACATTCATAGATTGCTCTAGGTGAATGAGTCTTTGAAAAATTTTTAAGTAGAATGCTTAATGTCTGTTCCCTAATCGGGGTATCCATCGTCGTCATCCCATGCTTCATCATAATCTGTAGGTGGAGAGGAGAATGCAACAGAGTTACGATAGGATTCTACATCAGAATACACTTCAGACTCCAGTGCCTCCACCAGGGACTTCATGTTTCTAACTATGAGTTTTAGTCTCTCTCGGTCCATATCGTATTTATCACTGACTAATCATAGCATAAAAAAAGAGGGGAATCAACCCCCCCTTTAAACGAATCTGTAAGTCAGTCACTTACCTCGCACATACAGTTTTCTCTTCTGTATGCTTAATGCCTCTGTAAGTTAGTTCAGAGACTTGCTTCTGACAGGACTTGCTGTCAGTTGTGTCGTACTTGACGCCACGATAGGTAACTTGTGCCATGAGTTTACTCCTGAAGTAGTTGGATTTTTAGGCCCGTTCCTTCAGTCGTTTGCGTCCCAGCAATCCTCAGGTGCTTCACTCTTTACGATCTGAACAAGTTCATCACGTGCTTCTTTTGAGTACTCAGAAGGTCTTATCGAATCGATAATACTCTGAGCATCAGAACAAGATAAAGAGGTGGCTAATAAAAAAGGGATCATGGGATGAACGTTCCGTTCCGCGACTTACTTGCGCCTCTAATGAGGTGAACGATGTGTTAATACTAACACAGACATTACTATGTAGTCAAGCAGGTATGTAACATACGATACAGTTTTAAACAAAACTATACCATCCTGTCAAAATATACTTCGTCTGTGTCTTGCTGACGATGCCATGGTGAGGATGGGTAAAGTAGGCAGGCCATAATAAGACATCACCTCTTCTTGGTTGGAACTTTCTTTTCTGAGCAGGGAAGTTAGTATATCCACCCTCTGTAACATCATTAAGATATACCATCCATGCCATCATTCTTTTAAAAGTATCAGGGTCACCTTTTTGTGGTCCAGTATTCTCACAGTGAACAAAGAAGTACCCTTCACCTGGAAGATATCTCTGCATCTTATAGGTACTCCATATCCCCCAAGGACATAGATTAGATGTAGAAGGATACTTCTCCTTATACTCTTTAACAACTTGTTCTAATGGATGTAGAAATGGCCAATCATTATATCTGAGTACTATCTCTGTAGAAATCTTCTTCTCTTTATCTAAAACAGATCCCCTTTTAGTATTCGTTATCATCCCCTTGAACTGAGACTCAGGACGTGTTTCAAAGAGTTCAATAAAAAAATCACATTCCTTCTGAGTAAAGGCAGACTTCTTATGATAGATAAAATCGTTCTGCGATACCCCTAGCATGATTATTATGATCTATTAGTTTCTGTACCCAAATCCTTTCAGCAAGGGTAACATCACGACCCAGTTTTATCCGGCAACAAATTTCCGTCAGTCTTAGTCTGGTGTCCTTGCTCAAGGTCATTCGTTTCTCCGTACTCTCTCAGTAAACGATCAAGTTCAGTCTCTTTACCAGATAGTTTTGCTACCTCATACATGGTAGACTTCTGATATTTCTTCAGTCTCTTATAGTCTTTGAGTATTTTATTATACTCATCGTCATCAATAATGACAGCAGGTTTCTTGTCAATGTTTTTACTGTCAACAAACCCTCCAAATCCCTCACTCATCTTCTTCTACCTTCCTTCTACTACGCTTTCTCTTCTTAGGTTTTGGTGGTTCTACATTCCAACGGTTAGGTGCTATCCTACCCTCAGATTGTGTCATACTTTTAAAGTCTTTCTTATACTTGTCATAATAAACATCAAAGATATCAACTTGCTTCTCTGCCATACAGATATCATAACGAGTCTCACCATCCACCACATACTCGGTTAGGTATGCGGTGTATGGGAGTTTAGTATTGTTATCTTCTTTTGGGTTACAGTTTTCAAATAATATAGAGATCATTCTGTCACCCTTGATGCCGTTGGCCACCTCTACCACCCCACTCTATATCAGGATAAGCTTGTTCTACTAGTGCTTGAGATATTTTATATCTTGTTGCCAAAGCCTTGTCCTTTACAAGGCATAGTATATCTGCTTCTTCTGGAAGAAGGGTCTCAAGAATCTGGATGAAAATATTTTCTCTTCGTGTCTTTGAGAGAGTATCATTACCACCCTGTACAAAATTATAGAAGTGACGCTGCTCTGCTCTCAGAGACGTGTGTTCCGTCCCAGCAGGTGCATCATTAGGTTTAAAAGGAACAGCACCTTCAGGAAGCACAGAGACTACAGTGTCATCGAAGTTCCATATAAGAAGGGATACTAAAGCATCATTACGATACTCTTGAAGAACCTCTACCTTTTTTGCATTAGTTCTTTGCTTAGATACTAAATCAAGTATCTCAGACTGGAATGGATTGGGTGGAAGTTTAACTTTAGGAAGATCCTTTTTAGTTTTCCTAGTTTTCTTCGTCCCACTCTGGAGAGTTATCCCACTCTTCGGATTCTCCGGTTCCAGGTTGATCGCTGCTGAAGTCGTCGGCATTTTCAAATCTCAGGGCTAAAATATCATCGGGAACAACGTTCCCATGTTCGTCAAACATTTCTGGATGTAGATTGTCTGGGTGCCAAGGTGTTGTCTTATAGACATGCTCTTTAGCTAACCATCCAACAACAAATCCAACTAATAAAAAAAGTATACTACCTAATGTGGTAAAAGTCAAGGTAGTTATCACTGTATCAGACATCTCATCCTCCTTGTTGGTTTTGATTCCTTATATCTAAGGAAAAATTAAAGAAGATGTGAATCTCTCGTTTAAAGAAAGAAACCATCTTAGCAAACTTGATCTCAAATGTTTTTGGTTCCCTCCTCTTAACTATTTTCTTTTTGTTGCGGAGCATAAGCTCAACGCCTTTATTTATCTCAAGGTCGGGACCTTTTGCTACTGGACTTTTGTTCTCGCTCATAACGGTATGCATCCTCTAGTATAGAACACATGTAAGATCTGATCTTACGAGCACGTGGCTTTGGTATATTACCATATGCTTCTGTAAGTTGTTCATGTTCACTGTCACGTCCTCCTTTAATGTATTCGTCTAGTTGGTATATGAGTTCCCTTACTTCAGTAGCAACACTACTGTTAAGAAACTCTGCCATTCTCTGACGTGTAACTCTAACACTTGTTGCTGCTTTGTAAAGATTTAAAACGTACCTATCATGACTAAAGACTTCATCAATCGCTACATCAACAGCGTTCTCGATGTCCATCTAATCTAACTCCAGATGTTTTTGCTCCCTTAGAAATTTAATAGTATCAGAACAACCACCAATGCGCTTGTCATTGTAGGTCACTTGCGGAAATGTAGCACCTCTACCATACTCATCATGGAAGGCTTCTTTAGTAAAGTTTTGTCCTAACTTATACACTACATGTTTTAGTTCAGCAAACTCTAACAATTGCACAACCTTATCACAATAAGGGCAACCATCTTTTGAATAGACTACAAATTCTTGTTGGGGTCCGGTCATTTGCGTAGTGTGGGTAGGTATTCTAGTACATGAGATCTCACTGCCATCAGTTCGTTGTAACACTTCTGATTGTGAGCACAAGCACGTAGTTGGTTATCTGGCTTGTGGACAGATTCTATGTATAAATCTAATCCACGGTTCCATTTCTGATCCGCTGACTCTTCGTCAAGTATTGTGTTCTGATCTTTCATTCAACAAGAGCGTTTCAGTTTTTATCTATACGTCTTGGAACTTTGATGGTCCAACCATGACCTTCTAAGTCAACCATCTCAAAGTTCTCCTCGAAATATTTCTTTGCTTTCTCTCTTGCTATTAACTCTGCTTCACGTCCTGGTTTAGGTTGAGTGTCCCCATACTCAGGAAGTTGAAACCCAAAAGTTCTACACTCTTCAGATTCTGATAGATCAATACCACAATCCTCAGCATACTCCCAGATAGCAGTATCAACCTGCCCAAAGAGAGAATCAAATGTCATCCTCTTTCGCAAGTCACCAGCAATGTTATCCACATGCTCATCATCTAAGTCCCTTCCACAGGGCCTATCCTTCACAAGTTGATTAAGATTGATAACAATCTTACAGTCATTGTAAATGCTCATTAGATTACCCCTTGCAGGTCCATTAAGATTTTCTTATAGGCTTCCATTATATCACCACTCTCTTTACGAAACAAGTCTTTATCCATACTCTGTTGTGTTCCCTTCTTCCACAGTCTCATACTATCAGGAGATAGTTCATCAACAACTACAACTTCACCATCTTTAAAAGCAAACTCAAGTTTAAAATCAACCAGATCTAATCCAATAACTTCAAAGACCCTTGTCAATATGTTACTAACCTTAACTGCTGTTATAGCAAGTTGATCTTTTTTATATCCAGAAAGACCCATAAGTTTTAAACGAGGTTCATTTAATAAAGGATCATTCTTATCATCATCCTTAAGATAATATTCTACTATAGGATACTCAAACTTCATACCCTCCTGGAAGGGCGTCTGTCGAACGAAAGAACCAGCAGCATAGTTTCTCACCACAACCTCTATTGGAAGCACCTCTGCTTTGTGACAGAGCATTGTGTGTCCTATTGTGTCAATATAATGGGTTCGTACACCCTCCTTCTCTAAGTATTTGAAGATAAGACCAGAGATCTGACAACAAATAGCACCCTTATTAAGAGGTCGTGCTTCTTTCTCACCATTACCAGCAGTCACCTTATCATGATACTCAATCAGTACATGATTTACATTGTCAACTGCGTAGACTGTCTTTACCTTCCCCTTCAGAATCGGGTTCATCAAACCCCCTTCTACGTTTCCAGTCAGCATACATACCTCCAAAAATCATGCCTTCATTTGACTTGATGGGTTCTCCATCAAGAAGTTCTATCTGTCTCTTGGACAATAGACCTTTCATCATCTCTTTATATTCCTCTGGGAACTTAGGAATCTCTTCCATTGGAGACCAGTTCATAATGCGTTTATCACTAAGGGCAAAAGATAATGCTCTGCCTGTTGAATAGCCCTCTGTAAGGACTCGGCAGTATCACCAGGAAGAATAGGAACTTCCTGCTGCTTTATTATAGCACCTGAGTCAAGCTCTTCTGTGACAAAATGAACAGTACATCCGGTAGTATCATCACCTGCTTTAAGTGCTTGTTCCACAGCATATAGTCCCTTATACTTTGGGAGTAGAGAAGGATGAAGATTGATAAGTCTCCCTGCGAATGCATCACAGAACTTCTTAGACACTACTCTCATCCATCCTGCCATCACAACAAGATCGACATTATATGCCTCAAAGATTTTTATAATATCATCCTCATCCTTACTAGCAATCCTAATAGAATTGATTCCTAGTCTCTCTGCTCTCTTCTGAGCACCACACTTCTTCTTATTGTATACCATGAGCACAACCTCATGGTCAGGACATGAGTGAACTATATTTTCAAAGTTAGTCCCCTCACCTGAGCACATAACTCCTAATCTCATTGGCTCCAGTCTTGATAAGATGGTTCGTCTTCACCGACGAAATGTTTAAAGTGTTCTACATCAAAATATGATGGTCCTAATGGTTCTATCTCATCATGCAAATCGTAAGGACCCTTTAACTTCCTCTTATACTCACGTTCATCTAACACCTCATTAAGGAGGATCTTCATCTCTTTCACATACTCCGGAGTGAATAACCTACGAGGTCTAACCGTCATAGGTTTATGTTCTACTGGACCTCTCTTCGCTGCCTCCTCAGGAGACATAGAAGGACCACTCATCCCTTGAGTATCAATCTTGCTAATAGGTTCTGGTTCTGTCATCGGTTTGGGTCAGATAAGAATACAAATACAAACCACAATACAAAAGCAACTACTGCTATTACAACGAGGTTTAAAAGCATTGGTCTTATTTAACAACTCACCTAGTATAGCATCACCAATCAGGATATGTCCAGTCCGTAGGGCTACCTTTTTTGCGACTCGAAACAATTCTTTTTATTGTACAAACCTTACACTCATATGAATAGGAAGAAGGTAACGTACCTCTACTCTTCCTTGTCCTATAGAATCCATCTATCAAGTTCTTTATCTCTCCACACTTACTACACTTCCTGTCCTGTAAAAGAAGGTGTCCTAATGATACCTGCTCGTCTATTTCCATTCTTTGTATCGATCCCTAAGATATCTATATGAAGATGGCAACTGTCTGGCATACTCCTGAGATCTTTTAATACCTAACTTAAAATCTACAGATGCTTTTTCATTCTTCTTGTTGTTATACAAAGTAAAAGCTTTTGAGAAAGGAGTGTGATTCATACCTGCAATGACATACAGATCTCCAGAAAGACATTCCTGCCCTTTATCATCATAGTATACCTCTCCAATAATTTTATCCCTTACCATACGTCTTAAGAAGTTCTCAGCATGATAGTAAGTAATATCCTCTGTAAGATATCTCCAATACCGACTATCATCTCTGCTAGAAAAATAATAATGTCTCTCTATAAAATACCTATACCCATCAACTCTTTTCTCAACAGCAGAATTAAAAATATCTTTATCGATCTGTGTGACATTCATATCTCTCTTAGAAAGAGCCTCTAATAATCTAAAACAGTTCTCTATTGTAGTTGCTATACCAGTTGCTTCTAATGGTTCCAGGAACCCATAAGAAAGACCAACTGCAACTACATTCCTAACCCATGCTCTCTCACGTCTTCCTGTTTTAAAATGAACAGTCTTATAATCAACCTGCCCTACATGCTCAAAGAACTCCTGTTCTATCTCTTCCTCAGTAGCAAACTTATTTGTATGAACATATCCATATGCCATACAATCCCATAGTGGTGTTTCCCATATCCAACCATTCTTAAGGGCAACTGAGTTGGTATAGTTCTTTAACTGCTTATCCTTATCTACATAAGGAACCTTTGCTACTAAAGCTTTGTTATTGATTAACGTATCACTGAAACTAATATATTTCTCACCCATCTGATCACCTAAAAGTAGTGATTTGAATCCAGTACAATCTACAAATAAATCTGCTGCATATGTACCATTCTCACATCCTATACTTTCTAAGTCCCCATATCTTTCTGCATTTGCATCTTTAACTCTTACTCCACCAAGGTAGGTATCATTTATTATTTCTACCCCTCTCTCCTCACAATACTTTTTAAAAAATTCTCCCATCAAATGAGAGTCAAAATGATATGCAGCATTATTTTCTACATAATCATCTGCCAATCTATTCTCTTCATTTAACATAGATTGTGGACTGAAATATAAAGATGCCCTCTCTGGTGTAAAGACATCTGGATATAACTCTTTATTGATCCACCAATCTATTTCATTAGCAGATAGATCACCTGGTCCAAAAGGATAATAAAAATATCTTCCCTGCTTGTAAAAGTTTTCAAACCTAACTGATGTCTTATAGGTTGCATTACACTGAGGCATCCAGTCCTTATCCTTTAACCCCAGATAATAAAATAACTCTCTAATAGAAAATATTGTAGACTCTCCTACACCTACAGTTCCAATCTCCTCACTGTGTATTACCCTAATATTAAAATCTAAACCAGACAGTTCTTTATATCTTGCAAAGACAGAAGCAGTAGCAAACCCCGAAGTTCCACCACCCAAGATACAAATACTATTAACTTGCATAAAAAAAGGAGGGGGTTAACCCTCCTAGTATAACATATTAATCTTTAGGTGTCATCCGATACGCACCGTATGCAGCGCCACCTATGGCAGCGAGGATAGCGATGAGTTCCATTATCCTATTGAAGGAGCAAGTAGTGCAACCTCTGTTACCTCAGCAGCAGCGAGGTCGAGAGGGAAGTTGTGAGCGTTACGCTCATGCATTACTTCCATACCTAGGTTCGCTCTGTTAAGAACATCTGCCCAAGTAGGAACAACCTTACCATTACTATCAAGGATAGATTGGTTGAAGTTGAATCCGTTGAGGTTGAATGCCATCGTGGATATACCCATAGAGGTTAACCAGATACAAACAACTGGGAAGACAGCAAGGAAGAAGTGAAGTGATCTACTGTTGTTGAACGATGCATACTGGAAGATTAATCTACCAAAGTATCCATGAGCAGCAACGATGTTGTAGGTCTCTTCTTCTTGACCAAACTTGTAACCATAGTTTTGAGACTCATTTTCTGTAGTCTCTCTAATAAGTGAAGATGTAACCAATGAACCGTGCATAGCACTAAACAGGGCACCACCAAACATACCCGCGACACCCGCCATGTGGAATGGATGCATAAGGATATTATGTTCCGCCTGGAAGACAAACATAAAGTTGAACGTGCCTGAAATGCCCAGAGGCATACCGTCACTGAATGATCCTTGTCCGAAAGGATAGATGAGGAATACAGCAAATGCAGCGGAGACTGGTGCGGAGTAAGCAACACAGATCCAAGGCCTCATTCCTAAACGATAAGACAGTTCCCATTGGCGTCCCATATAGGCGCAGATACCAATAAGGAAGTGCATGATTACTAACTGATATGGACCTCCGTTATACAACCATTCGTCGATGGTTGCCGCTTCCCATATGGGATAGAAGTGCATACCGATTGCGTTGCTAGAAGGAACAACAGCACCAGAAATGATGTTGTTACCATAGAGAAGTGAACCAGCAACAGGTTCACGGATCCCGTCGATATCGACAGGAGGAGCAGCGATGAACGCTATGATGAAACAAGTAGCAGCAGTTAGAAGACATGGAATCATAAGGACTCCAAACCAACCAACGTATAAGCGATTGTCTGTGGAGGTTACCCACTGACAAAACTCGTCCCAATTCTTTAGCGGTGAACTGCTCTGACGTTGCAGAGTTGTCATCTGAATAATAGGGCGTTTTTACTTGTTAAGATGAGAGGCAGAATCCCCCATGGCCTCGGTTAGGGGGTATGTAAGAGGTGGGATACATATGCTGCTTATACTCAGCCCCATTGTATCAGCGGGGGGACTTATTTGTGTTCGGAACGCCCAGCCACGCATAAATGCGATTCATCGGTTCGGTCTTGCCCTTGCCACCTCATGGTATTTATTATAAAGGAATGTTAAGCGTCTGTCAACCCTGCCATATTAAATCCGGCATTGCTGCTGGCTGCTGTCTACCTATAGTAAACATCAAGATAAAATATCCTATAAACCAAATAACATTGAATATCCATGCCTGTCTGTAAAGGTACTTCCTTATACCCATAGAAACAATAACCCTTCTTACATCTTCTGGGTTATCCTCACTACCTCTTGCTCTGAAAATCTGTTCGATAATAACCGCAACAATAGTACCTATCACCAATGGATAGAATACAAAGTTTGCGAATGACATTATTCCTATTAAGAAAGCCATTAATTCTCTCTCGGTTTGTGATCTTTCATACCATCATGATTTCCATCATTAGGTAACTTACCAGTCATCAAATAGATGATAGTGTCTTGGCATCCCTTAAGATAAGATACTCTTTCTTTATCCTCTGGATCTGTTTGTGCCAATCTCTTAGTAAATCTTGCTAAGAGTTGTTCATAATTTTCAGTAGTCTTCATCATACCCTCACTACAATATCTCCATTGTCATCATCATCCTCATCATCCTCCAACTCTTGTCTGATTGCTTCTATCCTTGCTTGTAAATCCTGATACTCCTCAAGACTACAACTATCTTTCTTATCAAAGGTAACACCCATCAACTCTGTACCAGGTTCTACATCAACCATCTCAGGATGAACTCTCTTAGTAACCTTCCTCATATACTTCTTAAACTCTGGTGACTCTGGACCACCATCAGCCATTGGATGCCAGTTATAATCCTGTACCTCCTTTGACATACCAGCACTGGCCATCAAATAAAATGCACCTACCAAAGTAGATATGCCAGCAATGGCAAACAAAAAAATGGAAAGATTGTCCACTATAATCCTGGAATGTAACGTTGATACTTGTTTACTAATGGCATAACATCACTCTCAACCTTCTCAATAACATCATCGATAACATTCACATCCAAATCCATAAATGGTGGGATGATTCCAAGGATGCGAAGGAGACCATCAAGAAATAAGGCAAGACAAATGAGTCCAAGAATCATACTAATGATGGTAGCATTACGATTATGCTTTGCCATCAAGATCCTATCCATTTCTTTGGCTTCAGCAACTGCTGCTTGTACCAGCATGTTTACTTCTTCCTTAGTATAAACATTATCTATTGGTGTCATTACATTAATCCCCAAATATTGTGGGAGTAATCACGTATGGAACGATCAGATGAGAAAAATCCCGATCGTGCTGTATTTAGGAGGGACATTCTCTGCCAGGACTTCCAATCCTTCCATGCAGCACTCACTCTATCTTGAGCATCCAAGTAGTCAGAAAAGTCTGCACATACGCAGAAAGGATCCTGATTTACTAGGTTATCTACTAGTGGTCTGAACATTTCTTTGTTCCCACTACTAAAGTGGCCACCCTTGATAAGATTAACTGCTTCCCATAGTTCGGGACTCATATGATCTTGAGGGTTATAACCATTATACCACAGATCTGCTATGCTCTTCTCATCATGACCGAATAAGAAGAAGTTATCTTCACCTACAAGATTACGAATCTCTACATTAGCACCATCTAATGTACCAATGGTAAGGGCACCATTCATCTGGAACTTCATGTTACCAGTACCTGATGCTTCCTTTCCAGCAGTAGAGATCTGCTCTGATAGATCAGCAGCAGGGTACACCTTCTCTCCTACCTTGACACTATAGTTTGGTAAGAATACTACACGTAACCTACCGTCCATATCAGGGTCGGTATTCACTACCTCGGCAACACTACATATGAAATTAATAATATGTTTTGCAAAATAATATCCTGGTGCTGCTTTACCACCAAATATTACTGTACGAGGAACAACATCGACACCATTCTTAATCTTAAGATACTGACACACAATCCACAGAGCAAGCAAATGCTGTCTCTTATACTCATGTATCCTCTTAACCTGCACATCAAACATACTGGATGGATCAACAGAGATACCAAGTTCATCATGAATATACGTAGCAAGTCTATGCTTACCAAGTACCTTACATGTAGCAAACTTCTCTATAAGATTTGAATCATCTACATGCTCCTCCAACTTCCTAAGTTGTTCACCATCAGTAATCCAACCAGGTGCATACTCATCAAGAACTTCAGTCAATCCTGGATTACATGATGCAACCCAACGACGTGGTGTAACACCATTAGTTACATTCGTAAACTTATGAGGCCATAGATCATAGAACTCTGGCATCAACTGAGTCTTAACTAACTCTGAATGTAATGCAGCAACACCATTCACATGATGAGAACCAATGGTTGCAAGGTTTGCCATACGTACTGACTTATTACCCCTTTCATCAATGATGGACATCTTCTCCAACATTGCATCATCACCAGGATAATGAAGTCTCACTACCTGTAAGAACCTACGATTAATCTCATAGATTATTTCCAAGTGACGAGGTAGCAAACTCTTAAAGAGTTTAAGGTCCCACTTCTCTAATGCTTCTGGTAATAGAGTATGGTTTGTGTATGCAATAGACTTAGTTGTTATTTCCCATGCCTGTTCCCATTCAATATGATTAAGATCTACAAAAATTCTCATCAACTCTGCCACTGCCACGGCAGGATGAGTATCATTAAGTTGAACTTGATACCTATTTGGAAACTCTTCTAGGGGTACATTACACTTCTCCAGGTTACGTACCATGTCATGGAGAGAAGCACTAACAAAGAAAAACTGCTGCTTTAATCTTAATATCTTACCATCATCTGTACCATCATTAGGATAGAGAACCTTAGAGATAGTCTCTGACGTGACACTCTGTTCTACTGATCCCATATAGTCTCCTATATTGAATGCATAGAAGTCGAAGATCTCAGTAGCATCTGCTCTCCATAACCTGAGTCTATTACAAGTGTTTACCCTATAACCCAGTTGTAAAACATCATAAGGAACAGCAACTACTGTCTCAGCAGGAACCCAACGAACTCTATAGTTATCATGATCTGAAATATAGTTCTCTACTCTTCCACCAAATCCTACTAATACAGACTCATCTGGTTGTGCAAGTTCCCATGGCCAATTACCATGTAACCAGTTATCTGTCACCTCTAACTGCTGGTTCTCACGGATGATCTGTTTGAACATCCCGAACTTATATCTAATACCATACCCAGTAGCAGGTATCTCAAGAGTCGCTAAGGACTCCATAAAACATGCAGCAAGACGTCCTAAACCACCGTTACCTAGTCCAGGTTCCTCTGCTTGTTCTAGTACCTGTTCTAGAGTCAGGTCAAACTCTGATACTGCTTCCCTTGCTTCTTTCTCTATACCAAGATTCAAAAGGTTGTTACCTAACTGAGGTCCTATAAGAAACTCTGCAGATAGATAGGCAACTTCCTTTTGATTGTTACATACCTCTGGTGCCAGATGGTACGTCATCATTTGATCCCTCACGGCATAGCATAATGCCATGTAGATATCACGTGAGGTAGCAGTCTCCGGACGCTTTCCTAAAGTGTAGAAAAGACGTTCGGAGATACCATTGTATAGATTCACTTTTTAAAGTACTTTTGAATAACTTCTACTTGGTCATGGTAACGTGCGATCTTATCCAACTCGATCTGAATTGCTTCAGTGATATCAGAATGCTCACCAATGCCTACAGGATTGGTTAGATAAACTTCCACGTTTGCTTTGTGCTTTTCAATCTCTCCTTGTGCATGTGCTAGGAGAGCTCTAATCAATTGTTCACGCATTACAAGTTTTCCTCTTGTTCAGTTAATATGGTGCAATCAGATTTAGGATAAGCAACACATGTAAGAATGTATCCTTGCTCCATCTGATCGTCATCTAGGAAGGATTGTTCCTCATTATCAACTTCTCCTTCTAGAAGTTTTCCAGCACACGAAGAGCATGCACCTGCACGACAAGAGTAGTTAAGGTCTACACCTGCCTCTTCAGCAGCATCAAGAATGTATTGATCGTCCTCACACTGAACTACTTCTTCAGTACCATCAGGATTACGGAGTGTGATGCTATAAGACATGATAGGAAATATCGTTCACAATATTTATTTTACTCCTCTTATCCCAAGATGTCAATATGTGTGCTAAAGCAGACCTAAAGATCCAGCGGTCATACCAACAGACACAAAGAATCCAAACTCATAAAGAGGATACCACGGACTATTGAAGAGCGTATTGAGCACCATTGAAGTATACGTATGCGGCTACAGTTGAAAGAAATGCTAGTTGATACATTATGCGCCAGAGGGAACAGTAACGGGAACGGGTTGTGCTACTCGCATTCCCTTACCACCACCAAAGTCATCATCATCGTCATCATTAAACCCACCACCAGCGGCAAAGTAAAACCCTAACAGTATAAGAACTGGAAAGAAAGGGAATAACAATGCCCATACTGGTGAGACTGATTCAGTTGCGTACATTAGTTCGCCCATGGGTTTGTCTTGATTTCCGGATAAGTTACGAGTAAGTATTTAGTTTTGTTACAAACTAGAAGAGAAATATGCCTTGAGACTGAAAAAAGGTATGGACTGCAGGGTTGTGCATGTATTGACGGTAGAATTCCAATACTACCATACTCACAACCCATACCATACCTGAGTCTCTAAGAGACCAGAGTGCTGTCATTAGAATACGCCAGGAAGAATCTGTCCTGTTGTTACATAAGCACCGACACCAGCAATGAAACCAATCATAGCCCAGCGTCCATTTGTTAACTCTGCTCTGGTGAGTTGATCTTGAGCATCAGTAACTCTCATTTGAGGTTCGTTAGCATAGATGTTCTGGCGTCCACCGTCTTCGGTTGTAACTGTACTTGAGGAGGAAGTCATGTCGTGTTAAGAAACGTAACAATATTATATAGCAAACATTAAGTTTCTGTCAAGTATTTATACCTATCCCCTGACATTAGTACATATTCTCCTCTTTATATTGTACTAGATCCTTGACAAACTCTTTCTGCATACAAAATCCATGGGCATCTTTCTCAGCATCGATATGATACTTGGTATGTAATACCTCAATAAAAAGAAACATCCCAATCATCATCACTGGTAGCATCCATAGTGGATGTCCAAAGACTTCACAAAACTCTTTGTAGTAATCTTCGAATTTCATGATAGTATCCTAGCATAAAAAAAGGGACCTGTGAAGGTCCCTTGTGTTGATTATCTGACCAGAGATCAGAAGGTGTACTTAACACCAAGCTTACCACCGAAGTCGATGATGTCATCACCACTGGAATCTTCGTTAGTGATACCAGAGATTTCTCCGTAGATGGAAGCAGCGTCTGCAACCTGGAAAGAAGCACCAACCTTACCAGAGAGTTCAGTCTCGGTGTCATCAGATGACTCAGTGTGCTTGAATGCAGGACCGCCTTGGATGTAATAAGCAACCTTACCATCTTCAGAAGCGCCGTCGAATCCGAAGTGAAGGTCTGTTGTAGCAGTTGTATATTCGCCGTCTGGGTATGAAGCATTAGCTTCTACGTTAACGTATGGACCTGCAAAAGCAGCGCCAGCGAATAGAGGTGCAGCTGCAGCAGCTGCGATTAGAGGTTTAAACATTTCTTTGTTGAAGTGTCTCGCAAGCGTCGTATATATGCCTGCGGATGATAAGCTCCTCGACATGGAGCTGTAACATTACGCAGGGGTACGATTCTTTCGGGCCCTTCGTCTTGTGTTAGTATTTATGTTAACATATGTTTACGAACTTGTCAAGCTGGGTTTTCCGCCCTAGGAATTTTACCATTCACATCATAGCCTGGCGGTAAACCGTACGCATATGGTTCGTATCTCATCAACTGTTCTAGAGGGATCTGAGATCCTTGTGTTGTCCAGAACTCATTAACACCATTGAAACTATTCTTATGGAAGATATCAATATGTTCATTATGAATAGCAGAACCATGATCTAAACTGAACAAAAAGATAGGAAATGCATATGTCTTACCAGAGTATAGAATACAATCCTCTGATGTAGCACGTGGCATTACACCATTATCAAGTTTATACTTCTTACCTCTAACATGCATCCTATAAACCTTCTCTGCATGGTGTCTGGTAATAAGATATGCTGCTGCAGAGAAATCATTAATGAACCTAGGGTGCATAGTGATATGAACCTCTGCAGGATTAATGATAGTGAACTGCATCACATCATAATCATGAGGAAGATGCCCTGCTAGATCATTCCATGAGAAGTTCCAGAACCTTACAGTATTAAAGTTCACGTCATCTTCCATGACGATACACTTATCCCAATCAGTCTCCTCAATCATATATTTGATTGCTTTCATATGAGATAGACAACAACCTACCTCACCTGGATTTAATCCATTAGGAACAATGCCCTTTAGATATTGAGATACATCTTCATCATCATCTCTAGCATCAATACCAACAATCCTAGTATGATTCTTTATATTCCAATGATTAAACTGGTCCTCCATATACTCTGTTCTATGTGAATCCTTATCACAGTTGATCCACAGAACAGGAGGAAACCCCTGCAACTTATATGCAGACTTATTCTTATCGAGTGCGAAGTTTGACATAATCTAAGTTGCTGTAGTACTCCTTGAGTTCATCACAATTCATTTCTTGGATTCTTTCGTAGAGGTTTTTGTTGCTTTCGATATAAGGGTTTGTAAACCACGAGTTGGCAGTACGAGCATGCTCAAGGTGATAAACAAAAGCATTAAGTCTGCCAACGTTATAACCCATAGTATTGAATCGATACCACCTCTCGTTATCTTCATATCCATAAGCAATGAAGTGTTCATTCTCCAAACCTCCTTCTATGTACTTAGCACGATTAAAGTATTGACAAAAACCATACTTAGCATCATAGACCTTAGACTTCTCTTGAAGAATGTTAAAGTCATAATCCTGTACAAACCTAGAGACTAGTTCATCGTCAGCAAAGACTTGATACTGCCAGTTGCCATCACCATAAGGATAGAGAACGTCGTAGGTTCCATCAAGAATGCTTGATTCACAGTACTCATAGGACTCAGGAGGCAAGAGGATATCACAATCATAGTTCACAACCACATCGGTTTGTGCCATCATTGTCATATCATTTAATATTCTTGTCCGATGAAAGATCTGATCTGCATTCTCCTTAAAGACATGAGTCAGTCTCTTTGTATCAACTGCTTCCTTTAGTTGTGGAAGTGCTACCCTTTCAAAAATTGATTCCTTATCTTCTTCCTGAATAATAACTTGTGACTTAGTATTCTCTAACAGATGTAGAGTGCTAACGATTACATTACGTAACCGATCTTCTGATTCAATTCTAAGTGGGACAACGAATGTAGTATCCTTTGTCATAGTTTAATCCATTCCTCTGGGAATAAGTCTGATACATTGTGGTCCTTAGTATATCCAGTAATACCAAACCACTGCTTTGGATAGATAACTCTCTTAGTTAAGTTACCAGTAGCAGCACCTTTGATAGACAACCATGCTGGCCACCAACTAAAAGTACTGTTAGCAATGATAAAGGAATGACATAGGGTCATCAGACACATGTCTACATCTGGATCACCACTCTCTGATACCATGAAACGATCTCCCTTAAAGAGATCCTGCTCCTTACACCAGGCAGTATCATCAGAAAATATTATTACCTGACGATCACTATCAAACTGTTTAAGTGCCTCTTCATAGTACTCAAGAGATTGATTGAAATGATTCTCTACATTAGTAATGAAATCACCTCTACGAATATGAAGGGCAATAGGTTCATCTATACCCTCCATCATCTGTTCACATGGTTCTAAAATATGTGGTTTGAAAGTAAAGTCCTTTAGAAGTTCATACCTAATGTGGTTGAAGTACCTTGGACTCTGAAAGTATCCTACCAAAGAAACATTGTCAGGGCAAGTACTAAAGAGTTCATTACTAAAATGAAAATGAGGTTCTTGAATATATTGATCTGTCTGTAACACACCAACCTTCACTTCAGGAAGATCGAATGGTCTAAAGATTTCTGTGCGTAATCTATTACCTAGATTATCTACTACAACTTCACTATTATTAGGGATCATATAATCCCGCCCACGATTACGTGCAATACCTTTCAAGGATGCATACTGAAACATCTGGTTACCCAGTTGTCCCATCCTACCTAGATGATTAAATGCTATTGTCATTAGTTTCCAAGGTCATCAAACTGTTCCACAATCCAACGATCAGGAATCAAGTCAGAAATATCATTAAAGGATAGTTTATCCCCAAACCAGGGATGGGGAGCAATAACTTTATGATCCTTACTTTTTTGTAACCAGGCACCCCACCAACTCAGCGTACTGTTAGATATTATAGCATCAGTACACAAAGACATCAAGCATAAGTCAACATATGGTATTGCTGACTGCTTCATCTTACCATCACCTTCTAATGTTTGATGATCGTAATAATCAACTGACTCATTAACAAAGAACCGATCGTCTCCAAAGTACTCTTGGTCCTGACACCACTTAGGATCATCACTAATGACTATGATAGGTTCTGTTGGGAAGTACTTCTCAACAACATAACGATAGTAATCAGTAGTAGGTATAGGATAGAAATCAGGTCTACCTATATTATCACCACGACGAACATGAAGGAATGCTACACGTGTACCAGCAAATTGCTTCATGAACTTCTTACAGGGCTTCAATATCTCTGGTTTAAAAGTGAAGTCCTTACGAATATCTTTCTCAATATGCTTAAAATACTTTTCAGTCTGACGGTAACCATCCATGTTGGTGTTGTCAGGGAAGAACTCAAACTGTTCCTTATCAAATGCAAACGTACTCTCATCAAGTGTGGGAAAATTATTTGGAATGCTACCAACCCTATCCTGAGCTGCTTCTAACTTAAAGCAATCAAACAATCCATAGTTTGCTTCCTTATATGTGTCCGGTGGTGGTACACACCACTCATACTTATGTTTAGCAGCTACTCCTCTGAGTGCTGCATATTGAAATAACTGGTTACCAAACCTTCCGTTGTCTCCTAGTCTATTGTATCCAATCATGATGCCTCTACACTAATCAATGAGGTGTCAAAGTTACCCTCAGCATCTGTATAAGCAGTGTTAAGAGTAGCATGAGGGAAGTTCTCTCTAGCAATAGAGAGTCCCTGTCCATATAGAGCAGCCAAATAACTCATAGAACTATTTGACATCACTCTTATGTCAGCCATTATCATATGCTGTAATGAAACTAAAGGGTGTTCATTAATATGAAGGTGAACCTCCCACCCTTGATTTAGGAATGCATCAAACCATTCATCTTCACCCTGAGAATAGATGTGAAACTCTTTCTCAAAATCAAATGTCTCCTCAATCTTATTCATTAAGTTGATAAAATATTTCTCCTTATCATTTCCTGGTTCAAAATATTCTCTAGTAGGTGATGGATCATTATCTCTAGAAGGCATAAAGTTTCTAATATGCATTGCTACATTCAACTTCATATCATTGAAATAGTTCTTAGTCTCATCAAGACGTAAGTAAGGTGTCAATGCTCTCATCGAACCTTCTTTTCCCCACCACTTAATATTTGTATCAGCCCATGGCATCAAAGCAAAGTTATTAATCTCAATAACCTTAACCTCTCTACTGTTCTGATACTTCTCTACAAACTCCTCAAACTCTGGTGTAAAGTTATCAAACTTAACCACCTCAGCATCAGGTATCTCTACACGATTGGGAAAGTTAAAGAACTCAGTACATTCTTTACAGTACTCTTCTTGTGTACCATACCCTTGATAGTGCTGAAGATTAGTAAAGTCCCTACCAAGATACCTTGCACCAACGATTGCTTGAGACAAGTTATAGGTGTGTATCTGGTACTGTGCCATAGCACCAATACCTTCGGTATTCTTACCGTCAGCAGGAGTGTAGATATAAAGCATTAGAACTCAACCGTGAAGACTTCTGAAGGGATATGTTTGCCCTCATAGACAAACTGAAACTGCCCTGGCCATGTATACATCCAATCAGTATACACCATCTCTGCTACTTCTGGCAAATCCTTTATGAATACTTTATGTCCTTTCTTCATCAACTCTTTACACAAAGACATTTGATGACTTTCTTCTATTATATCTGTACCTTTCTTATAAGTAATCCCATCTGCAAATAGAAATGGAAGTTTCTCCCTATTCTTTTCATCGAAATAGTTTGCTAAGAACTTTAAGTGTTCTCTGTTAAAGTTGTCTGTGGTTTGACCCAGATTATGTTCCAACCCAACTTTGCTTGCAGCATGAGCCCAAGCACGATTGTCTCTTGGTAAGCACGGACCACCAAACCCAAATCCATAACCCAAATACTTCGAACCAACTCTTGAGTCTGCACCAATAGCACCGAGGACATTCTTAATCTCATCCTCCATACCATTAAGTGCCATCACCTCACCAACCATGTTAGCAAAACTAATCTTAGTAGTAAGATAACAATTGACTGCCAACTTAACTAGTTCAGCAGCACCTGTACTCATAGTATGTATCTTAGGTGTTTTAATCTGTATATCATCATAGATCCTTGCAATATGATCAGCATGATATCCATGACCACCTATCAATACCATATCTGCATGACGTAAATCATTTATAATAGATCCCTGAGCAATGAACTCTGGGTTATAAAATACATCTACATCAATAAGTTCATGTTGGAACTTAGCACAATCTCCTGGATTCGTAGTACACCCCACAACAAATGCCTTATCCTTTACCTTACCAGACGTTGCTGCAACATGTTTAATATCTCTTACAACTTCCCACACTGCACTAACATCATAATCACCCTTACTAGTTGAAGGAGTACAAACAAAAGTGTAAATGATATCACACTCTTCTATCACTTCTTGATTAGAAGTAGTTGCCTTCAGATTCTTAGCATCCTTAAGGAGATCAGCAACCAATGGTTCATTAGTACTAATCTTATTCTCTTGGAGACTTTTTATGTAACCAGTTCTAACATCAGACACAACAACATCATACCCTGCCTCCTCTAAGAGGAGGGCAAAACAAATACCAAGTCTTCCAGCACCGATTACACCAATCTTCATAGTTGATTTACCTTGTCATAGAGTTCAACGATTTCCTTACTAGGATCTGTAACATGTGATAGTAGATCTTTTAATGCTACTACCTGTTCAGCAGTAAGAGTAAGCCCTCTGTTAGTTGTTGAGGGAAGGATAGGATCTCTATAGTGAGTTCCTATTGCGGGATACGGATCAGTCATAGTTTAAAAGTTGGGATAGGTTGCATTTTGTGTTTGTTCATTGTATTAAATTTTACATATTGTTTTACTGCTTTCTTCTGTACGTCTGTAAGGGTTACACCCTTCCACTGATCCAGATCCACAGGATCATAGGTAGGATTATCTGCAATACCAGACTCCATAACCCACTCAAGATCCGCATAAGGAACCCCAAGTTGATCTTCATCCTTTCTATTGTCCTCCCATAGTCCATCAGTAGGAACAGCATTAATGATTCTTTCATCAACACCCATATGTTTTCCTAGCTCCCAGACTTGAGTCTTATAGAGATCAGCAATAGGTGAGATATCAACCCCACCATCACCATACTTAGTGAAGAATCCTACACCATAATCCTCTACCTTGTTACCAGTACCGACAACAATACCTCCAACAGATCCTGCGACCTGATAGAGAGATACCATACGAAGACGTGCCTTTGTATTTGCATTAGCAAGATCATTACCAGTAAATGAATCATCTACCCAGAACATGAACTTATCATATGTCTCAGTTAAATCAACATTAACCAATGTAACATTTGAATACTTCTCAACTAATGCATATGCATGAGCATCAGATAGTTCAGTGTTCTCCTCACTCGAATGAAGAGGCATAGTCAAAACATAAGTAGGAAGTCCTGTCCTTGCACAAAGAGTTGAAGTAACAGCAGAATCAATTCCACCAGACACCCCTACTACAAATGCCTTAATAGCATACATGTAATAGTAATCTTTCAACCACCTTACAATATCAAATTCAAGTTGTTCGTAGTTCATTCTTTTGCTTGAGCAATCAAATCAAAATCAGGTTGATAAAGTTCTTTAACCTTCTGTCTGATAACATCAGTATAGAACGAATCATAATATTTGGGAAGAGGTGACTTACCCAAGTCCCACCATTGTCTAACTGTCCATGAATGAAATGGTCCATCAATATCTTCTTTCTCTCCTACCCTTCCTGCTTTTGCTAAATGCTCTGGATCTAAGTTAACATCTACACCCAATGCCTTAGCAGGTATTGCATATGCTTCTGGCAGATCCTCAAGCAATACAACATCATCAAATGTAATCTCATTGTTACCAGTAAAGAAGAACTTAGTCTGGTATGAGAAGTGTGGATCAAACCACTGATACAGATCTAGATTAGCCAATACTTCAAAGACAAAATCTTGGAATGTAACATCCAACAAACTCTTGTCTGGCATAGGAAGACGATAACATCCTGGACCAGTGTGTGTAAGATAATTCTTATACACAGTAGCACGTGACTCTACATCTTCATATGGATCTGGTACATCAATCCAAGGCACCCAACGCTCTCTCTTAACGTCAGCAAGATGCCTTACATCTATGTCCACAATCTTGTTGAGGTACATACTAACAACACGATTAAAAGGATCCCTCATTTGAAGGAACTTATAATCGCTATCGGGAACTAAAATGTTCTGCCAAATACTTTCTGCGAGGATGATCCCCGACTTGGGACTGCACCAACAATGTTTTCCTACCTGCTGCATAATGAATCATTACGATGTTTTATTTAGAGATAAATTTCCGGACTTCTTCTGCTACTCTGTCCGTCGCATTGTGATATTTCTTTCCTCTTTGGTAGTTGTCTTCTACCGCTTCCATTTTAGCATCATACATCTCTGGTGTCAATGAATTTATAATCTCTTCCATCTCCTCGATAGTATGGAAATGAAGGATTCCATCCATATTGAAATATGTACCAACGTTAGGACAACCCCAATACAAAGGGATGGTTTTAGTTTCGAAGCAATCGAGTAACTTCTCAGAAAAGTAGTTATTGATCTCGCTATTTTCGAGTGTAATGGTAAACTTTGCATTTTCTAAAGCAACGTTCTTGTTGGGTATAGATGGTGGTGTTCTCTTCTTCCACACTTCAAAGTCATTTATCTCATCATAGTCCTCTAAAGCATACCATATTTCCTGACGTAACTTATGTCCTTCACACCACCCTTTCTGGCTAGTAAGATAACTTAACTGATTCCTCTTATCTATCTTTGCATCATTGATCCAACAGTTTGCCCAGTTAAACAACTGTGCATTAGGAAGTTCTTCTACTAACCAATCACGATAGGTAAGGATTAAATCAAACTCCTTAGCATTTTGTTTAACCACATCATCAAAAGCATGATTACATGGTGGTTCAACAACTACTAAGACCTTGACCTCAGCATCCTCATCCTTCTGAAGAGTATCAAAGGAGACACTGACCTTCTTCTCAAACTCAGTCTCCAATGATAGTTGTGTTGGTCCGTGGTAAGTAGAGTTCTTAAACATTGTTCATCCAGAATTCGATCATTTCATCAAGCATACTCTCAAAAGTATACTCTGGTTCCCATCCTAGTTCCTCACGGATAGGTGTGGAGTCACCCTTAAGAAACTTAAGTTCCTCAGGACGCATAAACTTAGGGTTCTGTGTAACATAATCCTCATAGTTCATACCAAGTGCATCAAAGGTATATCTACAGAAGTCACGAACAGTTCTCGTATCACCTGTAGCAACTATGTAATCTTTAGGATTCTCCTGTGTATTAATCAGGTGCATAGCACGTACATAATCCTTAGAATGTCCCCAGTCTCTACTAGAATCAAGGTTACCTAGTTCTAGTTTATCACATAGTCCTTTCTTAATCTGAACAGCAGTCTTAACTACTTTGTTTGTAACAAAGTTTGATCCTCTACGAGGGGACTCGTGATTGAAAAGTATTCCGTTGACTGCGTGGAGATTGTAACCAGCGCGATAATGGCGAACAAGGTTATAAGCAAGAACTTTTGAGCAACCATAAGGACTTACCGGATGCATAGGTGTAGTGATTCTCTGGCAACCATCCTCATCAATAGAGTTACCAAACATTTCAGATGAACTTGCTTGATAAAACTGAGCCCATGGTTGAAGAGTACGACACAATTCTAACATGTTCAAAACACCAAGACTATTTGTCTTGATAGTAAAGGAAGGCATGTCAGTACTGATACGTACATGACTCATAGCAGCGAGATTATAAATCTCATCAAAAGATTCTTCCTGAAGAATACGAACTAAGGATAGTTCATCAGTTAGATCACCATAATGAGTAATAAGTTGATCATTCTCTATCTTATTAATCCTTGCATCCTGGTTCTCTGCAACAGAATGACGACGAAGGATACCATGCACACAATATCCAAGTCCTAGTAGGTATTCTGCAAGGTAACTACCATCCTGACCACTGATGCCAGTGATAAGAGCAACCTTTCTCAAACGTTCAGGACGCTCTCCATGGTTCTCCCAATGCTCCTTATACCAATCAGGTCTCAGTTGAATCATTTTGGTAACACTCCACCTTCATGTAAATCTTTAATAGGAAATGTAATCATCTTCTCCCAAGGAGAGAGATTATCAAAAAGGACAGCAGCTTTATCACCACTGATCCTCTGAACAAATCCCACATATCCTCTGTAGATAGATGTAGGGTCTTTAACTGTCACTGTTGTACCTGGAAGAATCATTTGAATACATCCATGGTTCTAAGATCTGGATAGTCGAGATCTGTCCAGATTTTTGGTGTCCTCTTGACTGCATCCTCAAACTGATTGAGTCCAGTCTCCGCTGCTTCAGGTGTCATGTAATAATGATACCCAATAGTTTTGATATTCTGCTGTCTCCATGGAATATCTCTACTGTTCCTACCATCATACACCATTTCAGACAACATTTCATATGCTTCTTTATTATCTGTAAGGATCATTCCACCCCTACCAATCTTAAGGTGCTTCTGAAACTGGAAACTAAGA
>VTLG01007806.1_pt1 | contig 27622 bp, 56 predicted proteins | sample 4694571 | NCBI WGS metagenome assembly VTLG01 (sample SAMN12604809, study PRJNA352737) | marine metagenome | biome: ENVO:00000447; feature: ENVO:00000209|ENVO:00000569|ENVO:01000036; material: ENVO:00002151; isolation source: viral sequences binned using virsorter ...
ACTGATCCTAAAACAGCATTAGAGTATATGACACCTGAACAAATGGATAGAGTTAGAGGTGGTAGCAATACAGGTAAACCAAAAGCATATTCTATTATTGGTAATAACTTTCAACTAAGACCAATACCTGATGGGGTTTACGAAATAGAAATGTTGTATTTTAAATACTTTACAGCTTTATCTGACTCTAATACGACCAATGATATGCTTACTTATCACCCTGATGCTTATCTTTATGGTGCATTAGTTGAAGCAGAACCTTATTTATACAACGATAAAAGATTACAAACTTGGTCTAGTTTATATGATAGAGCCAAAGATGATATTATAAGATCTAACGAAAGAGACCGACATTCAGGAGTAGCACCAACCACAAGAATTGACTATGGAGCTTATTAATGACTACATGGACAACTGTAAGCACTAGTAGCACTTCTTGGACTACTGTACCTGAAACAGCACAAGGTTATATCGAAACAGAAGATAACTTGTTTTTGATAGCAACTGAAGATAATGAATTAATACAACAAGAAGATAAAACAGATATAGCACCTGGTAATTGGCAAGATGTATCTGAACCTTCAACAACGACTTGGACAATACAATAAATGGCAACTAAAAAGATAACAGATTTTACAGCAACCACAACACCATTAAGTAGTGCAGTATTTCCTATCGTTCAGTCTAGTTCTAACTTAAAAGTAACACTAGCTAATATAGCAGCTAATATGCCTGATTTAACTGCAACTACTATTACATCTTCAGGTGCATTAACTGTATCAGGAAATGCTACATTTAGTGGCGATGTAACAATTTCAGGCGATGATTTATTTATGGCTACCAATACTAGTGGTGCTGCATTGATAGCTGACGGAACTAATTTTAACCCTGTTGTTATTTCAGGCGATATATCTATAGGCACTACAGGTACAGCAGCTATTGGTACAGGAGTTATTGTTAATGCAGATGTAAACACTAGTGCAGCAATAGCATTTTCTAAAATGGAAAACTTAACTGCATCAAGAGCATTAGTTTCTGATGGTAGTGGAGATGTAAGTGTTTCAGCAGTAACATCTACAGAAATAGGATATTTAGATGGTGTATCATCTTCCATTCAATCACAATTAGATGCAAAAGCATCATCAAGTTATGTACCAACTGCAATTACTGTCGCAGATGAGTCGTCAGACACTACTTGTTTCCCCTTGTTTACAACGGCAGCGACTGGCGACTTAGGGCCAAAGACAGCATCAGGATTAACTTTTAATTCAAGCACAGATGTATTGTCAGGTACTTTTTCAGGAAACATTACAGGAAATGTTACAGGAAATGTAAGTGGCACATCAGGATCAACCACAGGTAATGCAGCAACAGCAACAGCTTTGGCAACTGCAAGAAATATTGGTGGTGTATCTTTTGATGGCACAGGTAATATTGATTTGCCTGGTGTAAACACAGCAGGTAATCAAAATACAAGTGGAACAGCAGCAGGTCTTTCTGCAACCCTAGCTGTAGGAAGTGGTGGTACAGGTGCAACAAGTTTAACTGCAAATGGAATTTTAGTAGGTAATGGCTCATCAGCAGTAAGTGCTGTTGATATGTCTACCAAAGGACATTTGATTGCAGGTGATGGAAGTGGTAACCCATCAGCATTATCTATAGGAACTAATACTCATGTATTAACAGCAGATAGCTCAGAAGCTACAGGTATGAAATGGGCAGCAGTGTCTACTCCAACTCCTACAGCAATTACAGTTGCAGATGAATCAACCGATACTTCATGTTTTCCATTATTTGTAACAGCAGCTACAGGTGATTTAGGCCCTAAAACTGCAAGTGGTTTAACTTTTAACTCTAATACAGATGTACTATCAGGAACATTTGCAGGAAATATAACTGGAAATGTAACAGGAAATACATCAGGTAGTTCAGGTTCATGTACTGGAAATGCAGCTACAGCTACTGCTTTAGAGACTGCTCGAAACATAGGTGGAGTTTCATTTGATGGTACTGGCAATATAAATTTACCAGGAGTTAATACTGCTGGTAATCAAGATACATCAGGTACAGCAGCAGTTGCTACGACTGTAACAATAACAGATAACGAATCTACTAATGAAGATAATGCTTTAATTTTTACATCAGGTGGCGATGTTGATGGTGGCAATATTGGCTTAGAATCTGATGGAACTTGCACATATAATCCAAGTACAGGCAAGATTACAGCGACAGGATTTATAGGAGCATTAACTGGTAATGCTAGTGGTTCATCAGGATCATGCACAGGTAATGCTGCAACGGCTACTTCATTAGAAACAGCACGAAACATAGGTGGTGTTAGTTTCAATGGAACTGCTAACATAGATTTACCTGGAGTTAATAGTGCTGGAAACCAAAATACATCAGGTACTGCTGCTGGATTATCAGCAACTCTTGCAGTAGGTAGTGGTGGTACAGGAGCTACTTCACTTACAGCAAATGGTGTAATCATAGGGAATGGCACATCTGCCTTAACATCTGTCGATATGTCTACTAAAGGTGGATTGTTGGTGGGCGATGGTTCTGGTAATCCATCAGTATTGGCAGTTGGTTCTAATGACCAAGTTTTAACTGCTGATAGTTCTACAGCTACAGGATTAAAATTTGCAGCAGTTTCAGGTGGTGGTGGTGGTGGACTAGCAGTATTAAGTGCAGTAAATAATTATGATAGCACAAGTTATTTTTCAAGTTATTCTTATACAGGTTTTGGCTCAAGTTATGATAATTATTTAGTTTTAATTCATGCAATAAGTTCTACTGGAAGTGGAGAACTAAAATTAGAATTTTTAGATGATGGTTCAGATTTGCCTGATGCTGCATATAGATATGCTGCTTATGGTAAAGACAGTAATGGAACTGATAGAATTTTAACAGGAAACAATGCAGCAGCATTTCAATTATTTGACGACAATAAAACAGGAGACAATACTCCAATGTCTGGGTATATGTATTTTCATAATGGCAGAGGTGGTCGTTGGGATTCAGATTCATCAGATAGTGAGGGTAATGTAAGACCATCTGTTCAATGGCAGATAGGTGGTAAAGATGGCAATAACTATCACAGAGTTGCACAAGGTTCAGGTCATTATGACAATACTGCTGCAAATACTTGTAATGGGTTTAAATTAGTTTTTACAGCTAATGCTAACAAAGTTTGTTTAACAATTTATGGAATTAAGAGGTCATAATGGCAAAAGATATTATTGATAATAATGGTTCGATAACTTTACAAGATGAATCTACTGAATCAGTTAATGCTAGATTAGCAGCACGAAATGCTCAAGCAGCAGAAAGATATAAAGTAGATAGAACGGCAGGATTTTACGATGAATCTACTAATCAAAATACCAAAACAATTTATGGTCAAATTTCAGACCAACTTGATATGTTATATAAAGATATTGATGCTGGTAAGTTTGGCGACACAGCAAAAACAGGTGCATGGTATTTACATATTAAAGCAGTAAAAGATAACAACCCTAAAAGTTAGGAGAAATAGATGGGATTAGAAACAGGAACATATATAGACAGTCTTAACAGCTCAAACCCAGCAGCAGGTGATCCTGTTAATGAGGGTGATGACCATATAAGACTTGTCAAATCAACAGTAAAAGCAACATTTCCTAATATATCAGGAGCTATTACTTCTACACACACAGAATTAAATTTACTTGATGGTGTTACAGCAAACACTACCGAACTTAACTATGTAGATATTACAACACTTGGCACAGCACAAGCATCAAAAGCAGTTACAACAGATGCCAATATAGATATTACAGGAGTTAGAAATCTTACATTGTCAGGCACATTGACTATTGGCTCAAACACAGCAACAACTATACAAGATGTATATCCTGTAGGATCTATTTATATAAATGCAGCAGTATCTACTAACCCTGCAACATTATTAGGTTTTGGTACATGGGCAGCATTTGGTGCTGGTAGAGTTATGGTTGGTCTTGATTCAGGTGATAGTGATTTTGATACAGCACAAGAAACAGGTGGTTCTAAAACTCATACATTAACTACATCTGAAATACCATCACATACTCACAATATTGTTACTTTCGTTGAAACAGGTTCTCCTGATGGTGGTGTTGGGGGAGATGCTTCATCAACGACTTTAGGTTCTCAAAACACAGAATCTACAGGTGGTGGTGGAGCACATAATAATGTGCAACCATATATCGTTGTATATATGTGGAGAAGGACAGCATAATGGCAGTATTTCAAGTTGGTGCACCACAAGGAATGATTAAAGATGTCAATCCAACAGCACTACCAAATGAGTTTTTTTCTCATACAGAAAACACTAGATTTGAAGATAATGCAGCTAAAAAAATATTAGGACATGATAGTGTATTTACAGCACCATCAGTTGCTCCTTATTTTTTAATTAATTTAACAGGTTCAACGAATTATTGGTTTTATGCAGGTACTGCAAAAATATACAGAACCGATGGCTCTACCAATGCAGATGTAACAAGAACATCAGGTGGAGATTATTCAACAAACCTAACAACTGTAGGTAATTGGGTTGGTTCAATTTTTAATGGCAATCCTATACTTTGTAATGGGGTTGATGATCCACAGCTTTATGATACATCAAGTTCTAAATTTATTGATTTAACTAACTGGCCATCTAATACAACTTGTAAATCTATAAGACCTTATGGTAATTATTTAATTGCTTTAAATATGACAGAATCAGGCACAGATTTACAAAATAAAGTACGATGGTCTGATACTTCTACTACTATTCCAACTACATGGGTAGCAGGTGCAACTAACGATGCAGGTACAAATACTATTGGCGATGAAGGAGACTTTATTGTTGATGGGTTTCAGCTTAATAAATCATTTGTAATTTACAAAGAAAGAAGCACATGGTTGATGAACTATATTGGTGGAAATCTTGTATTTAGTTTTCAAAAGTTATTTAACGATACAGGTATATTATCAAGAAACTGTGCAGTAGAGTTTGATAGCAAACACTTTGTAGTAGTTGAAGGAGATTTAATTGTTCACAATGGTGTATCTAAAAAATCAGTTGCAACAGATATTGTTAAAAGAACATTGTTTGATGATCTTGATACTACTAATTACAAAAATATATTTGCAACTCATAACAAACAAAAGAATGAAATATGGGTATCTTATCCATCGGTAGGTTCAACAAATTGCAACAAAGCATTAATTTGGAACTACAGAAAAAATGCTTTTAGCTTTAGAGATTTACCTGATATCTTGCATATCAACACAGGTATTGTAAATCCAGGTGCATCTACTGCTGTATGGTCAGGACAATCACAAAGTTGGGATTCCTATAGTACAACAGAAAATTGGGGTGCAAGAAGCTATAATCCATCAGAAGTAAGTATATTGATGGCAGGTACTGGAGATACTAAATTTTACAGAGGAGATCAAGGTTTTGATTTTGCAGGTGCAAACTTTACTATGACTCTTGAGAGAAAAGGTTTAGTCCTTGATGGTAATACCAATACAGTTAAACAAGTTAGAAAACTAACACCAAGAATGGCAGGAACAGGAACTGCACAGATATCTATTGGTAGTTCTATGTCGCCTAATGGTACATATACATTTACATCGGCACAAGAATACAACCCTGATAGTCAAAACAAAGTAGATGCTAGAGCCACAGGCAAATACATAGCAGTAAGATTTCAACATACATCATCTTCTACTTTTGAATTAAATGGTTATGATTTAGAATATGAAGTAATAGGAGAAAGATAATGGCACAAGCACCAAGATATACACCCAATCCTGTACCTGATAATCCTGAAGATTTACCAAAGTATTTATTAGAGGAATTAACTAAGCTACAAGGTGCATTACAAGAATCACCTACTACTTTTATTGAAGTTAAAAATGCAACACCTGCTAGAAAGAAACAGGGCGATATTGTATATGCCGATGGAAGTAATTTTAATCCTGGTAGTGGAGAAGGAATTTATTTTGTAAATGCAGCAGGAAACTACACGAAATTATGATGTATGTATCAGGTATTCCATCATCAAGAATTACAGATGTTTGGGATAAATGTAAAGAATATATAGAACTTGGTAATAATAAAAGTAAACAAGAAATGAATATCGAAGATATTTATGAAAAATTACTAGTTGCTGAAATGCAGTTATGGATCGTTTACGATGAAGATGCCAACATAAAATCTGTTTTAACTACAGAAATAGTAATCTATCCTAGAATGAAAACCTGTCGTATTGTTACATTAGGTGGTGAGGGAATGGATATATGGGTAGAACAGTTTTTAGATATTTTAGAAGAATGGGCAATAGACAATGACTGTGTTGCTATGGAAACAGCTTGTCGCAAAGGATTTATTAAAAAATTAGAGAAATTTGGTTATGAACATACATATACAATACTTACAAAAGAATTACAAACACTACATTAGAGGTACATTATGAGTAAAGGAAGTGGTGGTGGCACTCAAGTTTCAAGAGTTGAGCCATCTACATTACAAGGCCCTCGTTTAGCCGACATATATCAACGAGCATCGGAATTACCTGTCCAACAGTTTTTTCCAGATACAACATTTGCTAGACCTAGCGAAGAAACACAATTATCACAAGAAATGCTTAGAGATGCTGCTCTTGGGCAACAAACTGCATTATCAGGTTCATTATTCCCTGCATTTCAACAACAGCTTATGAGTCCAGCACAAAGATTTAATGATCCTTTACTCCAAAGATCTTTAGAAGCAGGACTTAGACCTTTTGAAGAAAGTGCATCTAGGTTATTAACACAAGCTAGGAGAGATGCTTTCGGAGCTGGTCAAGGTGGTGGAGATAGGAGAGCATTACTCGAATCACAAGTTATAGGAGATTATTTAACTAAAGCTGGTGATGTAGCTGCTAATTTTTATGGAGATATCTATGGAGATACTCTAAGAACACAAGCTGCAACTTTAGGATTAGCACCATCTATAATGAGTACATTCTTACAACCAGCAGCAACAATCGCTGATATTGGTAGACAAAGAGAAGCAGTATCACAAAAAGGTATTGATGAAGCAATAAGAAGATTTACTTTTGGTCAAGAAGCACCTGAAAGACAACTACAAACTTATTCTAATTTAGTAACAGGTGGTGGATTATTACCAGGCACAACTACTACTACAGGGCCAGGCACATCAGGGCCAGGTGGTTTAGCTGGAGCTACTGGTGCAGCAGGATTAGCAAGTGTATTAGCACCTAAAGCTACTTTAGCAGGATTGGGTGGTGCAGGAAGCATGTTTGCTTCAGGTGGAAGTTTATCAGCATTAGGAGCTATTAATCCTTATGTAGCAGGTGCAGCAATACTAGGTGGATTATTAGGATAATATTACAGGAGATATTTAATGAACAATTTATTAACTTTTTTAGGATTAGGTATGGATATGGGAGCTAATTTTGACAATCTTTCTATGGCACAAAAAAGAACAGCTTTGGGAAATATGTTTGATCCTATGGAAGCAGGTCGTGAAAGATTACGAGCTATGACTGCAACACAACCTATTATGGGTAATAACATAAATCCATTTTTGTTAGAAGGATTATTAGGTGCTATGCAACAACCTGAAGTAGAACCATTGATGCCTGTAATGCCACAACAAGTATTACCAACACAACAAATTCCAGTAACACCACAATTAAATTATTATAGGGGGATATTATAATGGCTAGTATATTTGATGCAGATTCTAAAACAGGTTTGACAGGTGTAGAAACATTATTAGGTAATGTAGTTCTGCCTGGTCAATTAAATTTTAATCCTTCAAATAAACAACTTATTGATGCAGCAATACTTAGAGGAAGTTTAGAGTTATTAAAACCTAGACAAGCAGGTGAAAACTTTGCATCACAAGCTGCTAGAGCATTAGATGCAGCAACAGAGCCAGGAAAATTAAAAGCTGCATTAGACGAAGCAGAAGCAAGAAGAAAGGCAGCATCAGGATCACAACTTGGCATTACTGCTAATGAGATAGGTGGTGCAAGAAAATTAATTGATGCGATGATAAATAGTAACCCAGAAATAAAAGAAAATGTTGGAAAAATTGCAGATAATCTAGGCGACACATATGATTTTGGATTTACTGATTTTAATAACTCAACTCTTGATGCTATTGGATTTGAATCATTGTCATTACAAAACGCAGATAAAGAACAAAAACGACCATTAAGTTATTATGTTCCTATAGCAATAGATAATATATTAAATAATAAATCATCTATACAACTTGATAATCAATCAAATAATACAAATAATTCTAATCAAGATATTAATAAAGATTCTAACAAACCTGATTTGGTGAATATTGATTTAGGGTAATCTTATGACAGAACCATATACTCTTACATTAAAAGATATACAAGATAATGAAAATTTACAAAATGCAGCAGCTATGCCTGGAGATCAAGTTATTAACAATAAATTAAATAGAATATACTCTGATGAAGAAGATAGATTTGATGTTGGATATAGAATTACTGAAGAAGATATAAATAAAAATCAAAATTTAAAAAATGCAAATGTTGAGGTTGGAGATAGAGTTGTAGATAATAAATTAATAAGAATGAAAGAAGATGATGCTTTTAAGCAATTTTTATATTCATTTAAAAAACCTGGTGTTGGTGGTGGAGATAGTGATTTAAATTTATTGTCAGATATCATTGAATCTAAAGTTCCTTTAGGATTAACTAGACAAGATTATTTAATGGGTATATTAAATCCTGGAACTTTTGGAAATACATTATCAACTAAAATTAAATTAAATCCAAATCATTCTATATCGAGTGATGGTTTAAGTGGTGTTTTTACTGCTAATCCTGATGCAATTTGGGGAAAAGGTTTTTCTGAAGCTAATGAAAATGAAAGAAGATTGATGATTGCAAGAAAATACGAAAGAGATTTAATTGAAGAATTTGGATATGGATATCAAGAGGGCGATGGAATTGCAAATACATTAGGATCATTTACAGGAATGATATCTAGTCCAACAACACTTTTACCTATAGGTAGAAGTGCAATATCTATGACATTAGGATCAGGTGCATTAAGCACTTCTTATAGTATATTAGAAGATTTAGCAAGAGAAGGAGAAATAGATCCTGAAAAAGCAGCTATGTATGGAGCTTTTGGTGGTCTTGCTGGTTTTGGTTTAAATAGAATAGGACTTGGTGTTGAAAAATATTTTAAAAATAGAGCAATAAAGAAAAATATTGAATCAGAAGAAAAAATGTTAGGAGATTCTAATAAAATAATTGATGAAGCAGAAACAAAACTAGCAACATATATAGAAAAAGAAGGTCTTACACCATCAGGAGCATTACAAAAAGTAGATGAAGAACTAGGTGATATACTTCCTGATGCTGTTGCAGTAACTGGTCGAGCAGTAAAAATGCCTAGAAGTAGCTCACATGCTAAACAAATACTAAGAGATGCTGCACAAAACGATGAAGTAATTTTAAAATCAAAAGTAGGAATAGTAAAACAAATATATCAAAGTACTTTGTCCAATATTAATGAAATTTCACCAGCACTTGCAGGAAGAATAAGAAAATTTGAATGGAAACTTGGTGTTAATACAGCTAAAGGAATAGATATTATAAGACCATTTGTAGACGATTTAAAAAAATTAACACCTGATGTAAAAGCAACAATTACTAGACATTTATATAATGCAGATTTTGATAAAGCTATACCATTGATGTCATCTTCTATGAGAACAAATTTTAATACAGTCGTTGCCTTTTTAGAAAAATTAAAAAAAGAAGCAGTAGACTCAGGAGTTCTTACTGAAACTATGAAAAATTATTTTCCAAGAAAAGTAAGCGATTACGATGGATTAATAAATTCTTTTGGCAAACAAAATTCTAATCAATATCAAAGAATGTTACAAGATTTTGCAGATAGACAAGGTAAAAGTATACAGGCACTATCTAATAGCGAAAAAGCTCATGTTGCTAACTTGTTTGCTAGAGGTTTTAGAAAAAATATTGATGCAAGACCAGGTTTTTCTAAACAAAGAAAAGTAGATTTTGACACATTAAATGATTTAGAAATTGCAAAGTTTTATGAAAATGCAGAAGATTCATTAGCATTGTATGTTAGAAATACTATTAATAATATAGAAAAATATAAACTTTTTGGCAGAGGTGCTAAAAAAAATAAAGCTGGATATCATAATATCGAAGATTCAATAGGTTCTTTAATAGCACAAGAACAAAAAAATATAAAAGGACAAGAAGATAGGTTAGCAGATTTACTTCAATCAAGATTTATTGCTGGTGAAGCACAAATGAATAAAACTATTGGGCAATTAAGAGATCTAGGATATATGGGTACAATAGCAAATCCTTATGCTGCAATAACACAGTTTGGTGATTTAGCAAATAGTGGTGCATTACATGGATTTAGAAATACTATATCAGCACTTTTTAGTGAAAAAGATTTAAAATTAATAGATGCAGGAATACAAAATATTTCTCAAGATCTTGCAGAAGGTAATGTAAGAAAGACAGCTAAAGCATTAAATAGTTTATTTGATATAACAGGATTTAGAAGAATTGACCAACTTGGTAAAGAAACTTTAATGAATGCAGCATTTAAAAAAGCTGTTAAACAAGTTCAGTCAAAAAAAGGAGAAAAAGCATTTAGAAAAGAATATGGAGAACTTTATAGCTTTGATCCTAAATTATTAGATAATTTAATTAATGATTTAAAAAACTTTAAAAAAACAGGAAAAATTACTGATGATATAAAATTTCATGGTTTTAATGAACTTGCAAATGTTCAACCTATAAATTTGTCAGAAATGCCACAAGGATATCTTAATAATCCTAATTTAAGATTACTTTATGCTTTGAAAACATTTACTTTAAAACAATTTGATGTAGTTAGAAGAAGTGTAATAGATGAATATAAAAAAGGAAACAAAACAAAAGCAATAAAAAATGCAACTTTATTAGCAGGATATTTATCTACACTTAATATTGGAACTAAAACTGTTAAAGATTTGATAGTTGGCAGAGATATTGATACTGATAATTTACCAAAAAATGCAACATTTGCATTACTTGGTGTTTATGGAGTAAATGAATACAATATAGATAGGTTGTTAAAAGATGGAGATGTAGTAGCAGCAGCAGGAAGAATTATAGCACCTGCATTAACGATTCCTGAAGCAGTTGTTGGAACTGGTTTTGAATATATAAAAGCAGAAACTGATGATTTGGGAATGTATGAACCACAACTTGAAAAATTTTTACCATCAATACCAGGTGTTGGCCCATTAATTTATAACTGGTTTGGTGGGGGAGCAGAAAAATATAATGAAAGATTGTTTAGAGAAAGTTTAAAATGATACCAATGGAACTTTTATCAATGTTAGCATCTACTGTATTAGGTGGCATTATGTCTATCATGGCTCAAAAAGGACAAGCTGAGCAAGAAAGGCAGAAGATGTTAATGCAACGAGCAGGATTTGCAGCTAAACAAACTGACAAAGCTCGTAATGTTTCTGATCCACATACCAAACACACAAGAAGATGGATAGCATTAATGTGTGTATTTAGTATTATTGTAGTACCAATCGTTGCTCCAATATTTACAGATGTTAATGTTGCATATCAGATAGTAACGGAAGCTAGTAGTGGTTGGTGGATATTTGGCGAAACTTATGAAACCTCATACTTTGAAGAAGGTAATACTATTTTTATAACTAATTTACAATCTCACACTATATTTTCAATTATTGGATTATATTTTGGTGGATCTTTGACTCGAAAATGAAACCTGAAATATGTATGTTAAATTATGGAATAACAATTTTTTGTGTAATGTTAATTTTATATATAATTTTTAAGGAGTAACAATGGCTAAATTATGTCCAAAAGGTAAAGCAGCAGCTAAAAGAAAATTTAAAGTATATCCTAGTGCATATGCAAATATGTATGCTTCAGGAGTATGTTCAGGAAGAATAAAACCTAAAGGTAGAAAAAGTGGCAAAAAAAGGTCTTAGAAATTGGGTTAATGAAAAATGGGTAGATATTGCTAATCGTAGAGCAGATGGTTCATATCCACCATGTGGTAGATCAAAGGGAGAAAAAAGAAAAAAATATCCTAAATGTGTGCCATTAGCTAAAGCAAGAGGTATGTCTGCTAGTAGAAGAAGTGCAGCAGTAAGAAGAAAACAGGCAAAATCTAACAGAGGGCCAAAACCAAGTTATGCGAGGACTTAAACATGGTAGCAAAAAAATATCAAAACCCAACAGGTGGACTTAATGAAGCAGGTAGAAAGTTTTTTAAAAGAACTACAGGTGCTAATTTAAAAAGACCTGTAACAGGTAAAGCACCTAAAGGTTCTAAAGCAGCAGCAAGAAGAAAAAGTTTTTGTGCAAGAATGAGTGGTGTTAAAGGCCCTATGAAAGACAGCAAGGGTAGACCAACTAGAAAAGCATTGGCATTAAGAAAATGGAAATGTCGAACATAAAGAAATGTTGCTATGTAATGATAGCAATAATCATATTATTGGGAATAGAAAATGCAGTTTCTGATGTTACATCTAGTGGTGCAACTGATCTTAATCAAACTAATACAAGTGGAACAAACACAAGTATAAGTGGTGGATATAGTTCAGAAACAACTTATCAATCAGGCAGTAGTTCTAATACCACAAATACTACAAATAACAGCACAAATACCAAAACTGCTGTAAACCCCTCTAATGCACCTGCTATGAGTGTTTATGGTCAAGATAGCTGTGTTATACCACTAGCAGCAGGAATTACTGTAATCGGCTTCTCAGGTACTTATGGGAGCTATTATACAGATCCAGCTTGTGAATTACGAAAGAAAAGTAAACTGCTAAATAAACTTGGTATGAAAGTTGCAGCAATAAGTTTAATGTGTCAAGACGATGCAGTCTTTGATGCTATGATGAACGCAGGTACACCATGCCCTGTTGATGGATTAATTGGCGAACAAGCAAAAGCAAGATGGTTAGAGAAAAGAAAAGAAGATTTATCTAAAGAAACTAGCAAAAGGTCTATGACATGGAACGATTAATATTTATATTATTGTTTCCTTTGACTTTATTTGCAGAAGAATTAACAACTAATAATTTAATTACTAATGGCACATTTGATAATGGCACAACAGGTTGGACTTTATCAGGTGATGCAGTACGAATAAATGATTGTTGTCCTGGTGGACACGACCTAGAGTTCGGAGATAGTGGCAGTATTGAGCAATCTTTCAATCTAATCACTGATACTATAACTCAACCCATGCTTGATAATGGCATTACTCTTAACTCTAGTGTTGAAGTACAAAATGGCGAATGTGCAGTAGCTCAATGTTGGGGTGGTCAAGGTGGTGCTGATAGCTTTACAATAAGATTACAAATAAGAGATAGCAATAATGAAATATTGGCAACAACTAGTCAAACTAGGACAAATATTACAGGGATTAATGGTAAAGATTTTCAAGACACTCTCTCATATACAGGGATTAATAGTAACATTGGAAATATTCTTATTAGTGGGACTGATGCTAATGCTCCTGCTAGTCTTGGTGGCCCTAATGTAGATAACATATCGGTTACTATGACCTATGATGATACAGTTTTAACAGCTACACAAACACAAGAATTACAAGAAATAGAAGAAATTATATCTTTTATCGAAACAGAACCAATAGAATTTACAGAATTATTTGAAGAAGTTACAGTACAAGAATTTATAGAAGAAGAATACCATTTTGAAATATTAACAGAAATGGTAGAATTAAAAGAAGAAGAAAAATTTGTTGAGGAATCAATAGTATTAGAAATCTATGAAGAACCAGAGACCGAGCAAGAAGTCGCAACAGAAATCGAAAGTGAAGAAATTGTCGTTGCAGAGGAGCAAACAGGAACTGAGGAAGTATCTTCAAGAGAAGAAAACAGTATTACTGAAGAAGAATCCACAACTAGTAATGTCGAGACACAAGAAGAAACTAGAACAGAAAATTCAAGTTCTCAACCAACAAGCACAGATACCGAAACCACAGAACAAACCATTGTGGCAGAAGATGTTAGAGTGGATTCAGTCCAAGATATTTCAGAACAAATAGCAAGGACTACACTTGATATAGATCAACAGTTAATTTTAACACAGAATTTAGTAGCTAAAGTTATGTCAAATAACGATATGATTACTGGCTATACTAAAGTAAACACAGACATATTTAAGCAACCTAATTTAATAAATATTAATATTGATTCTTATATTAATAGTATATATACAGACAATAGAGATATTTATCCGAATCAATACTACGAGGACAGACTATGGACATCAAGACAATAACAGGAGCAATCGGTGCAGTAATTGCAATCGCTTCATTGTTTGTATTTCAAGGGCAACTCATACAAAGGGTAGAGGTGCTTGAATCTAAAATGGTAGATCCTAAAGAAATAACAGCAATTAAAAAAGACATAGAATCATTACAGAAAAAGAATAAAAATCCTTTATCACAATGATATTTGAAGTCTTAATAGTGTCGATGTTATTGGCATTATTTTTTGTTTATTATCCTGAATTTTTTTCTTGGTTTTTTATGCGAATAAAAACTAAGTATTTAAGACCTGAAGTTAGTATCTTCGAGTTATTAATAATAGGAGTAATTATATACCTATTGGTATTGACTTACTCAGGAGAATGATTGTGTATGCGAGAGCAGTTCCTTTCTCAATAAGAGAGATGGAGTTCATTCATGCAATCTTTTTAATTGATCCCAAAGCTAGAATCAGCATAAAAGGTAAACTTGAATCAAGAGAAGATTATCTTTATGGTGGTATTGAATGGGAAGATGGATATATACCAATCCCATACGATCAAGTTTTGGAGAAGATTAATGAAGAAAAAGAAAAAGAATGAAGATGTAATAAACCACCCTAATCATTATACGAAAGGGATAGAAACCATTGATTACATACGAAGTTGGGATATGGATTATGTTTGTGGGAACATAATAAAGTATGTAACGAGATTCCCATATAAGGGTACTCCTGTGCAAGATTTAAAGAAAGCACGATGGTATCTTGATTATTTAATCAAGGAGTTAGATAAATGACCACAATATATGATGCTGGTGGCAATTATACTAAATTAATTGAACAACAGCACGATGAGGATAACAATTTATTAAGTTGTCCTAAATGTAATTCTACACATTTAATAAAAAGGGGTAAAGATACAAAAACACAAGGACAACCACAAAGATATCAATGCAGAGATTGTGGACACAAAACAGTCCACCCTAAAAAATGTATGAATTTTGAAATAGAAAATCCATTTACAGAAGAAGAAATACCTACCGATGAGTTGATACAACAAAGGATTGATGTTTTTAATCGTAAAGAAAAACGAGAAAAGAACGAAGAATTTTTAAATATAAGAATTAAAGATGATAAACCGATAGGGTTATATATTATGGGCGATCCTCATATAGATGATGATGGTTGTGATATGCCTTCGGTTGTAAATCATTTAGATATAACTAATAAAACTGATGGTATGTTTGCTTGTAATGTAGGCGACTTGCAGAATAACTGGGCAAGAAGAACAAAACTTGCAGGGTTGTGGGCAGAACAATCAACCACTAGCACACAAGCATTTCAACTTACTGAATGGTTAATAAGATATACTGATTGGTTATTTATTGTTGCAGGTAATCATGATATGTGGTCAGGTGATGGTGATCCTCTTAAATGGATTTGTCGCCCACTTAAAACTACATATAAACCACATAACATAAGAGTTAGATTAAACTTACCTAAACATAAAATACGAGTAAATTGTGCACATAACTTTAGAGGAAACTCTATATACAATACAGCTCATGCAATAGTTCGACATGCACTTTTTAATTCAAGAGATCATTTATTAATGGCAGGACATAGGCATGTATCAGGTTATATGCCTGTTAAAGATGCAAACTCAAATATTGTAATGCATTGTGTTCAAGTTGGCTCATATAAAAAATACGATGATTATTCAAAGATGTTAAATATGCCTAACAGAATGATGTCGCCATGTGCAGTAGCAGTATTTAATACAAGATTACCTGATACACACCCTGATTTTACTAAGATATTTTGGGAAGTAAAAGAAGGTGCAGATTATTTAACCTTTCTAAGAAAGAAAAAATGAAACCAAAACTTACACTTATTAACTGGGAAGATGCGATTACACCGACATCTTCTTGGACTGATATTAAAGATTTAAAACACGAACTAGCAGACTGTATAAGTATTGGGTTAGTAGTACATGAAGATGAAAAAACTATAACTATTGTATCGCATATATCAGGAGATGAAGAAAGCACAGATATAGATGGTAGTTTAGTATTAGATAAAACATGGATTAAATATAGAAAAGATTTGCCATTACCACAATCGGCAATAAAAAAAGTAAGACAATGGGTAGAAAAAATAGAGAAAAAATAATTTTTATTTTGCCCAATTCAATCTAGCAGGAAAATATTATGCCAAAAAAAATTGATAAAGAAAAAGAAATGAAATTTGTAGAATTTTACTGCGAGGGAGATACTCAGGGAAATGCTACACAATCTTGCATTAAAGCAGGTTGGGATAAAGATAAAAGTCCAAGACAAATGGGATCGTATCTAAAGAAAAAGTATGCAGTAGAAATTAGAGAAAGGAATGAAGATCGCATATCTTCTACATCAGGTATGGCAATAACAGTTCTTCAAGATTTACTCAGATCAGAACAAGACTCAGTAAGATTAAATACTGCCAAACTTATTTTAGAGTTAGGAAACTATCATTCACAAAACATTAATCTCAATGTTGATAAGATGAGTTCTAAGTCAGATGATGAATTAATGCAAGAATTACAAGAATTATTAAAAACTATGCCAAATCTCAATCCGAAACTTAAAAATATAGAAGATATTGAAGATGAAAGTATAGATATCAAACCTAACGAGCTTAAAGACACCAAAAAAAGATTGATAAATTAGAGGGTACTAACACCTATGGACATCAATAAAAATGGCTTTTAGGGGTATATATGGAGTCCGATTTTAAATAAAATCTTCTAATTTACCTGTTTTTACTAATATTGGAGTTTTTTTACCTACATAGGCAGAAGTAATGTTATAAGAAATATAATCGTAAGAATCTTCTTCTGACATTTGCTCTCTTGTCATTAATATCTCAGCAATCTTATCAATATCATAAACTAACTTTGGCTCGATAGATTCTTGCACACCTATTATGGCTTCATCGAAACCATCTATCTTTAATAACTCATCACCATTCGTATTTGGCATCATGGTATAATCCTTTTTTGGGTTTTTTCTGTAATTTTCTAACTTTGACCTCAGACTCTTTAAAAGAAACTGTTTCGGGTAATCTTTCTGAGTCAGCGATCACTTTTCTTATCGCATCTTTTTCATCTGTTGCTTGGGTACACCCACTAAATACAACTGTTGCTCTATAACAATAGTAATTCTTTTTCATGTATCACCTATTTTATTAAACTCATTTGTGTTTCTTCTTCAACCTGATCTCCCCAGCTATCCCAACCATCTCTAGTTTCTCTAGCGAACAATTCTATTCTTGGCTCGTGTCCAACATTTTCTATTTTTTCATAAAATTGATGTGGTTTTTTAGAATGTTTATCTCTCTTAGCAAAAACAAAACTACTTTCATTCCTAACTTTAGGTTTAAGATTACCTTTAACACCGAATAAACAAAGTTCGTGCTGTCCTCTAAAATAATATCCTATCCCAAACCTATCTTTACCCCATGCTAAATTAGTTATATATCTAAAACCCCAATGTTCCATAACCTCTAAGCCATCTTTTAAAAAGTTATTAGTAACCCACATGAACAACCAACAATCATCATCAGCAATACTTTGGACAGGAAGTTTTTTGATATCTTCTGTTTTCATCAAAACATAGTGTCTATCTGCTCCTCTTTTGATTTTACCACCACCTGTTTCATTCCATGCAGGATCGCAGTAAATAGTTTTGTATTTTTTATTAGGGAATGGAATCATGTATCACCTATTTTAGCTAAAGATTCTTGTTCTAAATCATAAAGCATTTCCATAATCTTCTTATACCCTCGCCTTATTTTTCCATAAGTAGCTTTCTTTACAGTCATTATCTGACACCTGGTAAAGTCATCATAGATAAATACACCCTCGTTACAATGCCTACATTTCTCAATGGTTTTATTAAAAGTAGTATAACCCACTCCATTACAAACAGGACAACTTGTCATTACACATTCTAATATGGCACAGTTTACTATCTTCTCTAAAGTTTTTTGGGGGTGTTTAAACTTAATATCTTCAAATATTTCTTCTGCTTTTGCATAAAAATGGCTAAATAATCTATTCATAGCTGAATAATCGCTAAGATATTTCATTAAAAGAAAGTCAGTTTGATTTTGAGTAAGGTTTGAATACGACAATATCACAGCTATGTCTTGTGGTGTGATTGCATTATGGGATTTACCACTGCCAACACTAGACATATCAAGTGATTTAGGCAACATTTTAGATAACATTTCAGCTTTGATCTGATTTTCTCCTGTGCTTTTCATCTTTAAGCACAAAAAACCAAACACAATCGTTTAAGGTATTTAACTTAACATCATCAATTACTCTTTGATAATGCAGAAACAAAACCAATACATCATTGTTTGATAACTCCTTTACATATTTTTTAATTAATGAGGTTTCAATTTTATCTATAGTTTCCATATTCTGTATTTTTCTCTAGCAATCGTTCTATATTTGATTTTATATTCTTTTCTCCAGGCAAAACCCCTTACTGCATCTACAATTTTATAATCATTTACAACGAATGACTCTCCCGATTTCATATCAATCATAGCTTGTATGTATTTATCATACTTGCTTTGATGCGATATGGGTATATTTTTCTCAATCTCTATCATTTTCTATATACCATTTGTATAATTCTTCTTGTGTTCCAAATTTCTTTTCCCATGTTTTATTGCCTAAATAATGTATTCCTTGTTCTCCTTGATGATGTGTATGGCATATTAAAGAGGGATAAAGTCTTTCGACTTTAACCCCATTCCTCCCCCTGTTAAGTGATGTATTGTAGATGGAGAAAACAAATTATATTCTTTCCGACACACAACACACCCAAAATTAATGGCTCTTTTATACCTTTCCCTTGTTTCTTTATTAGGTTTCTTCGCCATCTTCTTCTCTTTGCATTTCTCTTAAATAATTTAGTTGCATCTCCCATTTAGACTCTACTAAATCGCAAAAATCCTCTGCATCTTCTTTACCCATATTTAATTTAAGTAATTCTTCAATAGCATAGATCCTATTATAATCTTCTCCAGAATTTTCAATCTCATCTAGTTTGTCAAAATATTGTTGATTAAATATTCTACTCATTTGTTTCCTCTATTGGTATCTTTTTTAAATCATTTCCATATGTATAATCTAATTCTTCTATTTCCCAATGACCACAACCAGCATCAAACTTTCTAAAAAATTCTTTTCCTAAATAATAAATTTCATTGTCTATTATATCTTTCATCATACCGATATCTTTTTCGGTATATCTGTCATCTAAAATAGTATCTCTATGTTCAAAATTATCTAAGTCTATTATTTTAGAAATAGTATGAATATCTGTTCCTGTGATTTTTACTCTATCTACCATTTGTTATTCTCCTTATCATCTTGTGCATACTCGTGGTCATAACCTTGATAATCCTCGATTACTTCTCCTGTTTCTGCGTCCTCTCTATACACATCATAGTAGCCACAATCTTTGCAACCCATAATGTGTCCTATTTCATCATCATTAAATGTTTCTTGATAGGCATTGTATGATTTACATTCAGTACAACACCACTCTCCTGTATTACTACTCATTTAAAACCCCTTGATCTGTCTTACCACAGATGTTTGTTCTTGTTGTCTTGAAATATAGTTACTTCCTCTAAGGTTAGCATTATTCTCTTTAATCTTTCTAGCACATCTCGAAATACTTTCAAACTTTGACAGTTTATCTATTCCCAAAATGGTCATAAAGTCTGCATTCCCGTTGTAACCTATGTTATTTAACTGATGATGCCAAACCAGACCGACAAGTATGTTGTCATTATTTCTAGCCATTGGGTGTTCTTCAAGTATCTTATGTACTAAGTCTTTAATTTTTAATATATTCATCATGTTCTCCTGTTTTATTTTTTGAATACCACTTGAACATACTAAAATATTTCTTTATTGTCAAACCCCTTGATTTCATTGACCTGTAGACTAACTCAAATGTTCGTATAATTTTCTTTCTAAAGTTTTAGAAGAATTTAATGATCTCCACAAATCAGCATTGATTGTAAAAATTTTAAGATTCCATTTAGACTCTTGTTCTTGTCCTTTGAGAGTCGCTATTAGCTCGTTTAAAGCCAAAACTTGTGAACAGGTAGTTGCCATAGCTTTTTTTGTAGATTCTGTCAATTTACCCTGTTGTCCTGCTTTAAGAAATGCCTCAGCAGTGAGTTCTTTCTTTCTTTCTTCTAATAAATCTAAATCTCGTATAGTCTGGTTAAGTTTTTTACTTTCTGCTCTCATGTCTATAATCAGTTTTTCTAGCGATTCTTCATTTAATTTTATTTTCATGTTGTTTCATCTCCCTTTTTGTGATATTTATTATATTTTTCTTTTACTATTATATTATTATAATAGTTTTCTTTTGCTTGTTTTTGTTTTTACCCTATAATTATATACTATAATTAGCCGATTAAAAGAATATTCCTATTGCATTACCAAAATATTTCTATAATATAATATCTTATACATAAAACATTAGGAGTGAAATATGGAAAAATTAAGCTATAAATCGGTATTTGAAACCTTATCTAAGGTAGATGTTACAGGTAAAACAGAACAGATCAAAACAAAGAGTGGAAATTATACCTATCTTAAATGGCATTATGCTTGGCATATCTTCAATCATTATTATCCTGAAGTTCAAGTAAAATGGTTAGAGCCATTTACTTATGACAATGGAACAATGATATTAAGATGTCGTGTAGAAATCGGAGAACTGTACAAAGAGGGTTGGTTGCCTGTCTATGATAATAATTACAGTGCAATAGAAAATCCTAGAGCAGATGACATTCAAGACAACATGCAAAGATGTATGGTTAAAACAATGGCACTTTTTGGTCTAGGTTTACAGGTTTATCACAATGGGCAGACAAAACCTGAAGAACTAAACCTAAAAGGCGAGATCAATGATCCTGAAGTTAAAAAGATAGCCAAAGCTAAAGATAAGAAAAAAGCAGTAGAGTTGGCACTTAAAAATGGAGGTATCAATGAAAACACAAGCGAAATTCAGCTCGGACAAGCACTTGAAAAGGTTTAATCTTCGTAGCTCATCAGCATTGAATTATTGTTTTGGAACTTACACCCCAAGAAATGAGATGCTTGAATGGGATCGCAAAGGAGAACAAAAACCTATTGGAGAGTTTATGCAGAAATATGTAGATTTTGGTAATTTACATGAGAAGTCAGGCATAGCTAAATGGATATTGATTAACAAGAAAATGCCTACAGAGATACTAGAAGATCAGCATAACTATGTGTTGCAAAATGCTTTTAATCTTAAAGGAGATACTGTTGTTGATTTATCTTGCACACCTGATGCCAGATATTCAGATAAAAATAATAATTTGTTGCTAGAAATCAAATGTGGATCACTTGGCAAGAAACCACATGAGTGGAATAAAGCAAAAGTTTATCTAGCTCAGATATCTCTCCAACAATACATACTCAATTCTTTAGGCATAAAGATAGACAAGACTCATCTAGTCAGTTGGTCTTTTAATGGCACTAGAATATGGGAAATTGAGAGAAACTATGAGTTTGAACACTACTTATTGGGATTACTTGAAGAATATACAATGGCTTTAATTAACGATAGCAAACTTGAAGATAAACCTAAGAAGTTCGAGGGCGAACACAAAATTAAACTTATTTATGGAGAAAAAGAATGAATGATCCAATACTAAAATCATTAGAAAAAATCAAGAACGACTTAAATCTAAGCGATTCTGATAAAAAAGAAATTATTAGAAAAATATGTGCTGACAGTTTAAGGCAAGAAATCAAAAATTTAAAAACAGGAGCAAAATATGACAAATAAAATAACACACCTTAAACCAAAAACCAAAAAACAAGAAACGATAGGAGATATTATGGGTTTGAAAGAACTTTTTGATGAGTTTAATACTTTTAAATGTCCTATATTAAATCAAAGTAAAAAACTTTCATCTGTTGATGACTCGTATATACACGCTCTTTTGTCATCAGCAATGGTTTTGAACGAACAAAGAAAAGTAATTAATAAAAAAATAAAAGATATAAAAACAACATTGAAAAAAATGGAGGAAAAAACAAATGGCATACGATAAAAAAGAATTTGCTAGTGGGTTGTATATAAATTCAACACCCCTAACTAGCAATATTGAAACGAGTAAAGAGAATTTTGTTTTCTTTAGAATTGGTATAAATAAACGTGAACTCATGGATTATCTGGAGAATAAATCTGCAAATGATAAAGGGTTTATCAATCTTGATGTTAAGCAATCTGCCGATAAGACTAAATTTTATGCAGAAGTTAACAACTACAAGCCAAGAGAAGATAATTCAATAGATCAAAATAGAAGTGGCGACAACAGACCAACCTCATCATCAAAGTATCTAAAGGATTTTGAGCAGAAAAAGAAAAGAGAACAATGGGAGAAGTCAAAAGAGTCGCAATTTGATGAGCCACCATTTTAATAAGGAGAAACCATGAAACAAACATATTATGAAAGGAATCGTGAGAAAATTAAACTTTATAATTCCGAGAGAAGAAAAACAAACAGCAAAGTAATTGAAGATGAACAGTTAAGATACAAAAAAACCAGAGATTTACAAATTTTGAGAGCAAAGATTAGAAGTAAGAAAGGGATCATTAGTTATAGCTTATTATCCCCAAAAAAGAAGCTAGAGGTGGAAAAATTGCTTAAAAAGGAGTTTAAATTAACAGTTTTACCTTAAAAACTCTTTGACAGATAGAGATATTTCGTTTAGGGTAATAGTTAATGGGATAAATAGGTAATAGCATACAAATTAATTGTTCTGGTCAGTATGCAGACACTTTACAAACCTATTTATCCTTTAAATTAACAAGGTGTGTAATGGTAATGTCATGACAAGTACACTTAATGAGGACTAAATAAATGCCACCAAATCCTCGCCTTAATAAATTAACATTGGAGACATAAATGATTAAAGAAAAAACAGTAAGCATTAGAGATGAAAAGCTAAATGAAGATTTTTATATGCCTATAAGAATTGGCAAAAAAGAAAACTTCAAAGAATGGTTAATTGAAAATTCAAAAGATATATCTAAAGGTAGATATAGTTTTAATAAATTAACAAGGAGATATACAGGAGAAAACAATGACAACAGTTAGAACAATATTTTATATAGATGATCCTATTGACCATACTTTTGACAAGACAGTAAAAGATGTCATTGAAACAAGCTATGCAGATACAACAGATTTAAGTATGGAAGAATGGCTTATCCAACACAACGAAAGCAGAGGAGCTGATATCAATGATAAAGATATGGAGAATGAGGGAACATGGGCTAGATGGGAAGAAGAAGATGAGTTTCTAGTGTATGAACATGAAATACAGGAAATATAAATGAAAGATAAAAAAAGATATTGTGAGAGATGTGGCGAAGAAAATTTAGACACTTATGTCAGCACAGATATAAGACCATTCCATGAATACTGTTCTACAAATTGTTTAAGTAATCATATAGTAGATGTAAGGTTTAATAAAGATTGGGCAGACATAAAAGAAGATTACAAAAAAGAGGGCATAACCAATTTATTTGAATATGCTAAACAACAATTAAAAAAAAGAGATTATATTTTTTATAAATGGAATGAACAAAAAAAAGAATATGAACATGATTAATAATTTAACATTGGGAATAATAAAATGAATAAAGATAAAATGGGTAGAAAAATATATGAATATAAAATAGAGCAAAAATCTCATCATTATAGTACATGGGTTATTAAATCTGATACAAAACTAGATAAGCAATCTGTAAAGGATATAGGTAGTCATTACAGTTTATTTGCAGAAAAGGGTAAACCGATTAAGGTATGCAAAGGTATAAATTTTGTATATGAAGGCACAGAAGAAGATACAGAGGTTGTAGAAGAAGAATTTTATGGAGATTTTATAGATGAGCAAAGAAAAACATACGGGGAAATCCATAATGATTTAGAAGAAGAATTTTATAGATGAGTAAAGGATCAAAAAGTCGCATACAAAACCAAGCCAAATTCAATAAAGGTTTTGATAAGATATTCACTAAAGAGCCAGATATACCTGAATTAAATTTAGAGTGGCAATGCTACACCAATGCAATTAATAATATTAGGCACTCTTATAATTTAGACTCAAAAGTCTTTACAGAAAATGACCGAGAGAGATTTGCCAAAGCTCACAAAAAAAAGTACAATATTTAATTGTCCTCACAGGATCACAGGGAAGTGATCCATTCAATCAGTCAGTCAATTCAATCAAACTAACCAATTCAAACTAAATTCAATTAAATCTTAGCTGTAATTTCTAATATTAAGCATATTATAAGCGGGAATAAATTAATAGCAATTAATAGGAATATTTCTTTACATATTAATTAAAATCATGCTTTAATAAGATAACTAATAAATATGAGGTTATAGTTATGAAAAACACTTATACGAAGATTAAAGAAATCTTAAAAAAATATGACTTAAAACATAAGATCACAATAGATAGTGAATTTATTAATAAAAGAGATATCTTTAAATTTGATTATATGGGTTATATCATTATATATAAAAATGGCTCTAATTGGTTTAAAGATCAACTAGGATATATTGTATTTAATAATGAATATAAAAAAACTGATATTTGCTGGATAAGTGATTATTCATTAAATCATCATGAATATGTTAAAGAAATTAATAAACATTTAGAGGTTAAATAGTTATGAATATAGATAATTATTATAAATATGATGAAATAAAAGAATATTTTGATGATTTCATCAAATATAATTCAGAAGATGATAAAAGTTGGATAAAAGAAAATATTGATGATTTGCACTTTCATGCTTTTAATAATGATTATTACATTATAGGCAGTTATAAAGCTAAAAAATGGTTATCAGATGAGGTGTTTAATGTAATTAATATCATTAAAGAATATGAAAATGATAATTTTGGCGAAGTAAATACAGATTTTTCTGATGCTGAAAAAGTAGTCAATATGTATGTCTATATCGTAGGCGAACATATTGTAAATGAATATAGAAACTCTTTAGAGGAGGAAAAAGCATGTTAGAACAAGTAATATTATTATATTTCTATCTAGCGTTATTCTGTGTTATAGGGTTATTAGCTGGATTAATTATCTGGCTAGTGGCTCTATGGTCTAGAGGTGAAAAAGAATTTGTTATAACCTGGTTATCTGGAATAACCATATCTATAACAATAGCAATTTTAATTTAATAAATAGGAGCTAAAATATGAATATAGATAAAATAATACAATATCTTGAAGATCAAAAATCCAGAAATGAATTAAAAACCATTAATGGCACTAGATACATAAAAGATATTGAATGGTATAAGACAATTAATAGAACATTAAATTATATAAATAGGAGTGTAAAACGATGAAAAAACAAGACAAAAAAAAGACCGCACACAAAAAAACAAAATGGACTAAAGACTTTATCAATAATCTTAATAAGTTATTGAATAAAGAACTTAAGAAGATAAAAAGTAAATAATCATATATAAAAAATAGGAGTGTAAAACGATGAAAATAAATATTGAAATAAATACAGATAACCAAGCATTTGAATTTGATGAAAACATGGAGATATCAAGGATATTAAAAGAATTGATTGATAATCATGATTTTTTAAATCGAGAGCAAGTCAAATTATTCGATTATAATGGGAATAGCGTTGGAATAGCTAAAATTATTAATGAAAATAGGAGTGTAAAACAATGAAAAGACAAGATATAGACAATATGATATATGATAAATTTATAACTTTATTAGATAAAGAAACTATCAATAATATAAGTTTATTAAACCATCATCTTTATGGCACTTTAATAGATGAAGATTATACTTTTGATTTCTCTAAAATTGCTAATATAGTTCGAGATAAACTCGATAATATACCAGATATCAATAATAGATGTTTTTATGATGAATACATGAAGTATTGGTATACAGATAGAAATGGAAGTCTAATATCTGATGAGTGGTCACTTGATATAGAAGATGAAGATAAATACAACGATATATTAGAGATAAGAGTGCAAGATATACTATCATCAATACTAGGCGATGAGCTATACAGTACAATATATTAATAAATAACCATATATAAATGAGGATAAAATATAATGAAAGTTAAACATAAAGGTAAAATTTATTTAATAGAAACTGAAAAATATAAAACTGTCTGGCTTACTGAAAAAGAAATTTTTTCTGGTGGTCACATGTTGCAATGTCAAAACGAAGATGGTCTGTTTATGGCGTCTATAAAAGCACCTAAAAGCGAGTGGACTTTTAAAGTATGCAAAGATATGGGTTGTGATGGTTTGGGATTAAGTCATCGGGAACAAATTGCTAAAGACTTTAAAACTGTTAACGAAGCAAAAGAATATATTAAAAATATCAACTTGCAACCATAAGCGACCACTAATAAAAAGCTCGTAACAGCTCGATTATGAGCTGAAAAAATGCCACGATCCCATCAAATTGGCTAAAAACACTATTAATTCTCTAATGGCGGGTAAATTACAGATAAAAAAAACCCCTAGAAAATTCTAAGGGCTTTATCATATATAATGATATATTTAACTATTTATCTGTTTTAATATATTCTTTTTTTTCTAATTCTCTCCATTCTGCATTAAACTTATATTATTTAACATATTATTTCCTATCCATTCCACAGCATCTGAATAACTGCTTACTTCTACAATACCGCCATCATGAAAATGTTCATCAACATATATATTAAAGTGATAATTTCCATCAGCTGTTGACAGTTCTACAAATATTTTTATTTCCATTTTATCCTCGTTGTTATGTACTCCATGTACTTTTATTTATTCCAATATCTAAACCCTATCATTTTTTAAAGCATAAAAAAAGAAATATCTCTAATAATAAATATAGCTATGCAAGTATAATAAAAAAAATCGGCTTTGAGCTCCAAGTGATATATCTACTATATACATACATACCAATGATACTAATGTATTAGTAAGCAATAACTAGCTTATACTTATTAGACATTTATGGATCGGTGGATTAAGTAATATAAATATAACTATCCTATCCTCTAACACTCCCCTTAAATAAAAATAAGATACCATAACAGCCACTAACAAA
>VTLG01009553.1_pt1 | contig 27621 bp, 50 predicted proteins | sample 4694571 | NCBI WGS metagenome assembly VTLG01 (sample SAMN12604809, study PRJNA352737) | marine metagenome | biome: ENVO:00000447; feature: ENVO:00000209|ENVO:00000569|ENVO:01000036; material: ENVO:00002151; isolation source: viral sequences binned using virsorter ...
GTAGTATTTCCCGATGTTAATGTGCATTTTGCAGCAGTAGAATTTTTAATGTTAAGACTACCTAACGTGTGAGTTCCTGAACCGCCAACAAAAGTTCCTCCTGCTTGAACAACAAGGCTGTGTGCCGCAGTTACTCCCGAACCTAAACTAATTGTTGAAGCATTACAAGTTAATGTTGAAGTATCTGCTGACGCACTACCATCTCCTATTGTTGTAGCTCCTGTTACTGTAAGTTGTTGCCCTAAAGCATGAGTATTTAATTCTCCTGCGGTTATTGTAAGGTTCCCACTTATTGCTGTTGTTGTTTGTAAAGTAGCTACACAACTTGCGTGATTAATTGTTACATTTCTAAAATTGCCACTTGACCCATTTAAATCTAACTTAGTAGCTGCTGGAGTTGTTATTTGAATATCTGTATCTGTTCCTGAAATTATACCATTATTTCTTAAAGCATAAAGTTCACTGTCTCCAGTAGTAGCATCGCCTTCACTATCAATAGTAAGCGTGTTGCCATCACCATCAAAGGTTCCATTAGCATCAATTCTAAATGAATTAACTGTTCTATTTCCATCTAATATACAATTATTGATACTTGATGTGTCTGGTATTACTACGTTACTACTTCCAGAAGGAACTGAACCTGAATCCCAGTTTGCTGCCGTTCCAAAATCTGTAGATGCTGAACCATCCCAAGTAATTACGCCCATTAGGCTACCTCACTTACTGTGACTATATTAGAGTATATAGGAGAAGCCATTCACTAAATTTGCTCCCCATAAACAAGAACTGTAAGATCTGCGCCATTGCCTGTTGCCCTTACACATAAATGTTTCAAAGCGGTTGTAGAAATTGACTTTAATGCATTACTGCTAGTACCTACAGAAATATCATCTCCAACTTGTGTCCAATCAGAACCACCTTCTGTCCCTGGTTCGTCTTTTAACGATCCATATACTTTAGCTACTCCTGCTGTTGAACCATCACTATTCAATATCTGTATTGCAAATCTATTATACAATGCTGCATCAAACTTATCTAAGACTGTTGTTTCAGAGCCTCCCACAGCCGTTTCCGTATTGGCAAACGTCATTGCTGTGCGAGTTCTGTCTAGTCTTTTACTTGTCCTTACTACTGTAGAGGCCATCAGTCAGCCTTCCCTTTCTTGGCCTTCTTATTCTTAAGACCTTTAGGTTTAGGCTCAGTAACTACCTTATCTACTTTTTCTTGGATCTTGGACTTACGAGGTCTGCCCCTAGATTTAGGAGTTTTGACGTGAGTCTTAACCCCTCCCCCAACTTTAGGGGAAGAGTTTTCTTCAACGACAAAGTCCCTGTTATTCTTGAGTTCAGCAGCGAGTCTTTTACTTTCAACTTCAACTGATTCCCTAGCTTTCCATGTAAGCCATTGCCCAGAAGGTAACCTGCGCCTAGTAAACTTACCGCCAGTATAGGTGATTTTGACCATTTAATTAGCCCTCCAATCACTCTATGCCGTTAAGTCTCGGATACTTCCGCTTGTGTCTCTTCTGTATGCTACTAATTCACCAGCAGTGATAAATGCATATTCTCTGCTTAGAACTTGTCTTACAGCCAAATTAGTGTTGTCCACATAAGTTGTTGGTGCTGCAATTCTTAGAGCAACGTTGTCCATATCTAACAAGTAAATTCTGCTTCCGCCATCTTTTGGAACGTGTTGAGATAGGAATATTGGTATTCCATCGTATGCACCGACTCTTGAATCAAAGTTCAAACCAGCTTCTCCAGTAACTCCGTTTTGGTTAGCTGCTCCTGCACCTTGTAAATCGTATCTGAATGCTGCTCCAGAAGTTGCTTGCATTAATGCTTTCAAGTTCTGATATGTGTCGTATCCAGTTAACATGATCAAGCTGTTGTAGCTTGCTCCGTTTTCTAATAATGCTGCAATAGCTGTGTCAAGGTCATCTAATGCCAATGCGTTGTTAGAACCGTCATCGGTAAAGTGTGTGTGACCTGCATCAAACCAAGTGTTGCTTGTAACATCAATTCCATACATATCAACGTAAGATTGATTGTTTGCTGGGGATTGTGCATCTGTAGCGTAAGCCAAAGTTGCAGTCATTCTGTCTAAAGATTCCATGTTAATTCCTGCTGCTCCTGCTGCAAAGTCTGAGCCACCTGCATCATAATCCGTTTCTAATGATGTGGTCAATTGGTCATCAAGGTAGAAAGCGTGTGCTTCTCCTTGCTCTTTTCTCATGAAAGCTGCTAAGTTGCCTAGACCATCATCTGATTCAGATAAGATCTCAGCTTTTGAGGACATTTGCCACGGTGTTACAATCTCTTTTAGAGTTAGTGTAACCTCTTCGATTTCTGGGTGGTCTGTATCTGGGAAAGCTCCACTTTCAGCTACACCTCGTGTAGATTCGTGACGTGCTGTCAATGCTCTGAAACCAGACTGTGTCCATGCTTCTTTCTTCAAAAGTTTAAAAACTTCTGACTTAGTATTTAGCTGACTGAATACTTTAGCTCCGAACATGGTGTTTAATCCACCTGCTAGGCCACTTACATCTATATTGTCGTCAGCTTTACTAATGCCGTACCTCTTGGATATACCAAGTGTTCCGCCGTAGTAGGCGTTTACATATTCTTCGAAACTCATTCCTGCCATATTTAGTTTTCTCCTATTATTTCTTCAAGCTCATCCCAAGATTTGGATACGTTGTTCCAATCAAAAGATTCTGCTTTTGGAGTGTCAATTGCTGGGGCTGGTGTTCTTTTAGCTCCAGTGTAAACGGATATTCCGTATTTCTTAAGTGATTTCATAACTACTTCTAATGAAGGGTCTGCTTCGGTTTCGGTTTCAGATTTCTCTGCTTCCTCTTCCATTTCATCTTCCTTTTCTTCTTCAGGTGTCATTTCATCTAGTTTAGCTCGCATTGCTTTCATTTCCTCTGCAAGCATTTCTAATGTTAGTTCTTCAGGTTCATCTTCTTTGACTTCCTCTTCTTCTACAACATCAGGCAATTCTTCAGGTTCAATGACTTCAACGCTAACTTCTTCAGATTTAACTTCAGGTTCTTCTACTACTTCAGTTTCCTCTGCTTTTTCTGTTGTGCATTCGCAATCTGCGTCTTTCTTAGCCATAACTGCTATTTTATTAGTTTCATTTATAAAGTTATTTGTTTTGTCGGCTTTAGCCATTGCAACGTCTGTTACAGTAGCTTCTACGTTAGCAGGATTATCTCCAACCCAGGAAACAGACCATAATCCAAGATCATTTATTTTGTTAAAACAAGTATCGGCTCCTTCTGGGCAAACCATATCCTGAGACAGTGTTTCACCCCTAATACTACTAGCTCCTTTTGTTCCGAAGTCTTTAATTTCTTTCCAAACATTATGATGCATTTCTAATTGATTATGGATTCCATACTTTACTTTTATTTTACCGTCATCAATCTTGTAAGCTAATGGTAATCCTATTGGGATTTCTTCGTGTTGATAAGAATAAACTCCGTACTTCATGTAGAAATCCATTGACTCTTCTAATACATTAGTGGGGATCAAATCATTTTGTTTATCTACTATTGGGGCATTAATGTAAGTCTCCATGACTCTATCATTATACCATTCTTTGCGATAGACTTTCCAGCCTTCAGAATCAGTGGCCATAGTAGTAGTTTGTATTGCTACTATTTATTTGTGACGGTTATGTCGGCTAAATACTTTAACCATAATTTGGGCGTATAATTTAGTACCAATCAGGAACTAGGCTTTCATTGCAACCGTTGTGACATTCGTGACACGAACATTTTACACATCGGCCAGTAAGCACTTTCTCTTGGTCTGATAGGTTATCCCACCAATCCCAAAAGTCGACATTCTCTGGACATTCCAGCGGTGTTGTTTTGCGTATGTTTGACATGATTTAGTAATCACCTCCTGAAGCTCTTGCTCCATATACCTATAGGCTACAGGTTATATAACCTTTGGTTGGTATTTCCGTAGCTAAAAACTATAAAATAAAGTAGGGAAAGATTATATAAGCAGGGCGCTACTGGGTATATACGACAAGTGCTTCGGCACTATTTGATGTGTGCATCCGCACCGAGGGTGAAAGTCCCTCCTGTGAGTGGTAAATCCACTCGTCGCCCGTCTGCCGAATCATCGGCAAGAGTGTTTGTTGGCACTGACGCTAACACTGGGGAGCAAGTTCGCATCCCAGCAGTGAAGGTCTTTTGTGAATGTCTTCACATTGACTACTATCCAGAAGGTGGTGTAGAAGACATTAGGCAAATGTGTCATCACTGTATCAAGGAAGAACGTCAAGAACGTAACCAAAAAGCATTTGGTATTTTGTTTGGAGGCAAATAATGAGTCAGCATGATTATTCTCAGCCGATCAAATATACTGATATTGATACTGGTGAGAAAGAAGGGCCGTATTGTCCAGTGTGCTTTTTTGATAAAGAACGATTAACTTATGCAAAAATTGTTCCTGTAAAAAAATCGCCAAAGTTCGGTCATACAAAATGGGCTTGCCCTAACTGCAACTGGGTGGTTCCTAAAGATTAGCCTTAAAGAACTCAGCCACCCGTTTCTTGTTCTTTTCAAATGAAGGCCTCAAGTACGGTTGAGGCTGTTGAACTTGCGTTCCATACTCTACATGGGGCGCATATTCTACATTGGTTCCAATAACTTTTGTCAGATAGTCTCTTTTAACGTTGATAGAGGCACGTAAACGGCCTGTATCTACAGGAACCATACGTTGGGCATCCAAAGAGATTGCGTCTGCTGTATCATCTAATGCCAAATCTAAAACTTCAGGATAAAAATTTACCAATTCTTGAAGCTTTGCTTTGAAAGCATCTCCACCCCTTATTTCAATTCCCATTAGTATCCTAGTACTTCATCTACTGAAGCGTCGCCATACTTCTCTTTCCATTTCTTCTTAATTATTTTTTCGCCCTGCTTATACATAGCTACACGCCTTACTCGATTAGCTTGTTTACGTGCAACTCTATCGCCATTGTTCCAAGCTAATTCATTATTACATTCTTGGCAAATACCATTGCTAAGAATATGTACTCTCATTTCTCCAGCTCTACATTTTTTACAACTACTCATCTTCTTCCTCTTTTGGTAAACACATACAACCATCACTATCTATGCCAGTCCATCCGCAATAGCATGGTTCACATTCTTCTTCTTTACCATTACCGTGATGACCGTATTTAGCATTACTAATGTGGATCGTGTAATTTTTCATTTCCCTATTTCCTGCTCTTTCTCCTGGTTTGATAAACTATTCCACCAATCCCAAAATTCTTTATCTTCTTTCATGGAACCCTCATTAATACTGTTCTCTGATTTGGATGCAGCAAAGAATTACCTCTTAAAGTAAACCCATACGTAGACCCAACTAATTGTTGTAATTCAATTAACTCATTCATTAACAAACCTTTTGCAGGAATCTTACTATCTAATTCTCTATGTGCATCACAAGTCCTAGCTCCTGATGCAACAACTAAAGTATAACGAAATGGTTTCTTTCTTTTCTTTTCTTGCTTTTGATAAGATGCTAACCTGCCTTCATTAGTTACATTAATAATTTCAGTTCTTGCAATCCTGGTTAATTTGTAAGTTTCTGTGTTTATTACCTTCTGCATTTGTGCAACTGTATTAGGAATACTACGGCCTTCTACTATTGCATTGTTGATCTCCGTATTTAATTTAGCACTAAGAATTGTAGACAACTCATTGTATGAATTTGTTTGCACTTTACCTGATTGTAAAGCCCGTATTGCATCTTCATCTGCTTGGTCAAAATCTATGTCTAACTTATCTGCTTTATATACTAAATCGGTTGTTTCTCCTTTTTTAGAGTCGTAACTCAGGGACTTTTTGTCATCTACTGCATTTATTTGACGTACTCTAGCCTTTGCCCAAGAGTATCCTGCATCGCCTCCCCAAAGTAAATGTGCAATATATCCTGCACTTGGATTGTGTTCGTTACCCCAATTCTCACCTTGTCTATCTACTTGATGTCTATCAAAAAAAGCTTTCATTCTTTTACAAGTCTTAGGTGATAAATTAACTCTGTTCTTAATATCTCTAGCTCTTGCAACTCCTACTTCTGTTCCACCTCTGCCAAACTCTCTACGATATTCTAATCCTTTAGCTGCTTCTTTTGCCATTGCTGATGTTGGTTTAAAATTAATATGAGAATACTTATCTTGTTTTTCTAAAACTTTAACGTTATCTTCCTGAGCAGCAGATTTAAATCCGTGAACATACGCATCTCTCATTTCTTGATCCACTAATTGTTTAAGGTCTTTAGCTAAAGTAATCATTAACATTGGAACCATTTCATTTAACTCTGAAAATGACTGAGCAGACCGAAGTCTATTAACTTCTCTTTTTATCGTAATAGCAAGATTGCTATCTAACGCTGATACAAGTCTGCTTGTTCGTTTGGCTCCTCTTCCGCCTGAGACGTTGGCAAACTTGCGAAGTTTGTTTCTGGTAATACTAACTCTCCTTCTTCATCTAAATCTACTGTAATTCCTACAGCCTGGAATGATGCAATAACATTAGCTTTAGTTTGTAAATTTGCTAAATGTTGTTGTTCATTGCGTTCATCAATGTCATTGAATACTACAGTCCAATCTGTAATTTTTAATAATTTAATTAACGGATTAAAAAAACCTTCAACTAATATTTGTTGTGTTTCGCTAATTGTTCTGTCCATCATAGACAACTGTTCGCCTTCTGCATTTAACCCACCAACACCAGAAACATCGCCAACTGCCAACGGCATAACGCCATAAGAAGCATTGATATCTTGGTTTATTTTATCCATGTAAGGGATCATGCCTGATTCATTCTGACTTGGCATAATAGATACAAACTTAGCACCAGACTGCCCCTCGCCTGAAGATATAATTGGAACAAAGTTAGGATTTCTCCTGGTTTCTTCAGCTATGTACTCTCCTAATCTATTAAGAGCAGTTTCATCTAAGTTAGGAATATCTAAGAAACCTTTAGGTGGTCTTTCTAATCGAAACAATTTGTTTTGGTATGCTTCAATTGCCAAAGCAGTTTCTATTTTTTTAGAAAGACCGATGATTGGTGATTCACCATAAAGGCGAGCTGTAGAACTATATTTGTTAAAATGTATTATTTCATCTCTTGCAAAAGGAATGTCTCCTTCAGGGTCTTCAAATGTATAAGCAATAAATTCTAATTTAGTTCCACATTCAGAACAAGCAGTTCCATTCATTGTTTTTCTACAAGTTGGACAAAAGCTGTTTTCAGTTTGAAACTTACCATATCGATCTGTGTTAAATCTCATGTACTTAGAATCTTCAACCCAAAGTTGTGAAATTTGTTTTCCTAATATTTGTCCGTTTTCATCTTTAACATAATCATAAACTACCGAAACCCAAGCATCATCAAAAACTTCAAGTTGTCTAATAAGAGCTTTACAAAACTCTTCTCCCGTCAAATCGCTGTCACCATTTGTAGGATTTGTTAATAATCTTTCAAGAACTTTTTGTTGGTCGTCACTTGGAGTTTCTACTAATTGTTCTAATCTATATCCTTTAGCAACTGTTTGTGATGCAATGCGATTTACAACTGTTTGTAAATGAGAATAATTAGTTGCTAAATCTTCTAAGTGATGTAAATTATATGGGGGATCGATGCGCATTGGCCCTGTGCTTCCCATCGCTGGAGCCATGTCGTAAACAGGAGTTCTAGCTTCTTTTTCAATCCCGTTCATATTGCCGTCTAAATATGCTTGAACACGACTTTTTTTTGGCTTGCTCCTAAATCTGTCAAAGAATCCCATACTACCAGTCTGGGTCAGACCTCTTTGCTCTAATAAGCCTTTCTCTATTATCGGCTTGATATATGTAACTTTTAATCGCAGGCTCTAAGAATTTAGCGACAGTGACTCCGTGCGTTTTAGCTAATACTTTAACATCTTCTCGAACTCGGTTGTCAATGCCTTTCAATTCTAATCGAGCCATTAAGACGACAGACCTCGAATGATTCGTATAGCAACTTGAGCCTTGCCAAAAGAGTGAAAATTGGTGTTAAGGCCTGTCATCGGTATTGCTAATGCCCAATGCCCTTTATATATTTTGTTTAGTCTGCTAAACCGTAATCACTGTAATCATCTTGTAGCTTTTCTCTTTTATCTCGAATTGCTTTAGATGGCCTAAACTCTTTGTATTTATTTTGAACTTTTCTTCTAGCTCTTTGTATTGTTTCTGTATTTGGAGCATAGTGGAGAAGATCATACAAATCGGATAAGAACTTCTCATTTTCACATTGCTTTCCACTGTTGCTTGTTGCTAAATAATATTCTCTTAAAATTAAATATTCTAGGTAAGTTGTACTATCTCTACAAACTATGTTATCTTTAAGATGTTTGCGAACTACTTCTTCAGTTGTATCTAATTTTTTAAATGCGTCATATGCCATTTTATATCCTCCTTTATTTGGTTAGTCCATGCTTGAGTCAATTCTACTGATTTTAATTTTTGCATATTTTCTACTCCGTTTTTATGATAGACTTTAGTCAAACATCCCCTTCAATACCCAAGTCTTAAAATCTCTTTTGCTTGTTAAATATTCTCTCATTACAGATACTTCTTCTTCAATCTTCTTTACTCTATCATAATATAAATCAGATAATCTTGAAAAGTCGGATCTAAGAAGATGGATTCTTTGCCTTAACCATTCTTTCTCTTCTTTATGTTCTTCTTTCATTATTTCTAATTCTTGAGATAACTTAGCTATGGTTGATGCCATTTATTGACCTCCATTTCTAATATATTCGTTAGACTCTTTAACTTCTTGTTCCCAAATATATTCTTGCTCTTGCCTAACCATTAGGATTTCAGAGTATTCCCATTCAATCCAATCTGCTAATGCAACTACATTAACAACAGATTGATATTCATCAAATGATAAATGTTCATTATCAGAATCTTGTTCTGAACGAAACATTTCAATTGCTTCCCTCAATTGAGGTGCGCTAAGCTTAGACCAGAGTGTGTTTTTGTTTTCCATTTTTTGTTTCCTACCCTTTGTGGGTATTGTAGACATTCAGTAGGGTTATATAAGCTTTACTATACAACATTAAGCACGATTTCCTACCATCTCTCCCATTAAAGGAGTATATATCATGTCCATCTTACACTTATAACAATCTACCATTGGCCTTCCTTCTTTCTTCTTACTAAAAATAAAATGATCTTCATCTATCAATCTATGCTCCTCTTCCCAACGTTCTCCGCAAACAAAACAACAAAACCTCCACCTCATAATCTCTCCAGGCACTTCTTACAATTTACAAATACTTTGTTCTTCCTAGACATTACTCGATATTCTGACTCTGTGCAAGTGTATCCACACAATGTTCTGTTTGCCTCATTTGATGCATAGTGTTTACGCTTCATTAATCTATTGTAATGACTGACCCCTTAAAGCAGTTGTTGATGTCAGATACTCCATGTTTTAGTTTAGTGTAACAATGTTTACAGTGTATTCTGTCTTTTGCTATGTTGTCCCATTTGCCTAAAGGATCGTTGCATTCGGCACAAGCTTTCCATTCGTCTTTTGTTAAAGTATTGCCTTTGCTCACACTAACACCCCCACTTTTCTACAAGAGCAAAGAATTTGTCTTGTGCTTTCATGTTAGATTTAGCTCTTGCTTTTTCTATCTCTTCTATATGTTTTGCTAATACAATCCATATTCCATCAGACATATTATAGGGTTCATTCTGACTATATTCTTTTCTCATCCAATTAAGGATGTATTCTTTCTCTTTGTTTACACCTGCGTGTAACAAATGCGCTTTTCCTGTTGGGTCGTAGTTTTTATTTCGGGCCAATTTTCTCACCTTTGGTTTGTGGCCTTTTAGGGAAGGGTAAGGCCAAACCCTTCTTGCCATTTGTAACACCTTGCAAGAGAAGGTTTGCAACGAGAAAAAAAACCCGTTGTTACTGTAATGTTGTCAAACAAACATTTGCTCTCAGGATGTCAGTCTCCCTTTTACTTAATGCTCCACACAAAGGAGGTGTTTACACGACAGGTTCAGATTTGGAGATCTGCTCTCTTTGCTACCACTAAGGAACAAATGTTTGCGTATGACTGTAAAGTTGTCAGTGCAAACTTGATGATAACACACATAATGGAATTACATATCCTCGGAAATTATTACACGAAGAAGGTGAACACTCCTATCGGCCCAGCCCCTTTTATTCCAACATACAATCTGACAGATTGTAAAGTTCATTTGGGAAGTTAAAGTGGATACTTGCTGTTGATTGTCGTCAACGTGCGTTCTCTACGCTGTCAGCCCCGTTCCTACAAGTTTGCGTTTGACTCTCATTGGTAAGAAGCTTGCAGTCGTAAGTGTCGCCACCTGTTTGCAAGTTGTTTCCAACCAAGTCGCCTAAGCAACAATACTTTAGTAGATGGGGGTTATATAAGCTTTAGCTTAATAAGTTAAGCACAAAATCTAAAAAACGTGCTAATTCTAAGTATGTTTGGAATCCCGAAAGGTTATAGCATCAGAAGTCTTTCCAGCTTGTAATCTTTAAACCACGCTTATCTATTTCTTGCAACGCCAACTCGCACATCCACAAAGATATTACTGCATCTGATGTATGTCCATCTAGTCTGCCATTCTTTCCCCACATCAACCTAGACAAGCCTTCTACCAATTTCCTTGATCCAATTGGGCCTGACTTATTCACTTTTTTGTTCCAAGGTATAATGTATTTGCCTTGTTCTAGTGCTAACGCTATTCTAGGAATACCAATCTGTGCGTGATGTTTTTCTGAACCTGTCCTATGCCCTTTGACAGGCAATGATGCCAAATCCTTAGCTGCGTGTGCTACTAATCTTTGGAACCCATTAGTTTCTACCATTACCATTGTTGGATTGTATTTGTTAGCTAAATCTACCAAATTCTTTACCTGGGCAGTTAGCCAACCTGCTCCTTCTGCTTTTACTTTACCACACCACTGATAAATTAAATGACGCATTTTTGTATCTCTATCATAAGACAATACACTGTATGCAGTTTCATCATTTGCAGTATCTAATCCTACTGCTAAATCTACACCAATCACAATATCTGTATTTTCTAACGGATTGCCAAAGCCTATTGATTCATCTAAACAAGGCTCTATTGTACTCCACGGAATCACTGCCGTTTCTGGATCAAGTGGATTTAACAGGTATTCTGATTCAAAGGCTCTACTTCCCATAGCCTGCCTTTCTGCTTCTAGTCGATCTTCATTCCAATATTCAGGCCATCTAGGATTTCCATCTTCTTTTACAGCAGGATGCCAAACGTGCGACCAATCAGGACTCTGCCTTACCCAATCCGTAGCATCTCCTATTCTCTTTTGTGTTCCTATCAATAATATCTTGCCTTCAGGCAACCGCATCGGCATTACAACTCTTTTGATATAATGAATAACTCTATCATCTGTCATTCTAGGAAACTCCTCTAATATATCATCTAAAATAATTAAGTGAACGTGTGGCCCTTCTAAAGATTTAGATGTAGACGCAGCTCTTAATCTACTACCATTGTTAAAATACTTTTCACTCTTTTTCCATGATCCCCCATCTTCTTTGCCTTTTATGAAACTATTCAAACGCCATGAACGTTTACACAATTCTTCAAACTGTTCTAACTTATCTATTGCCTGGTCTAATGTTGCAGATACATACAATGCTCTAAAGTTAGGATATTTATGCATCATATACGCACAGTAAGTCAAAGTAAATGTAGTCTTAAGATGACCCCTTGCACACATTATTCCTACGTAATGTTTGTTATCATTAATTGTGTTATACCATTCTTTATGCATTTTACCTAATGGAACAAAGTCACTAGGCTCTTGCCTCATAAAATCAGTAAGTACGTTACTTGCAAAATCCATAAAATCAAGATCCTGCTCTGCTAAACCTTTAGCTAAAAAATGCTGTGTGAATAAATCTAATCCTTCGATACTAGACATTTATTTTTTTAAATATAGTAACTACTCTAAACCTATGATTAGTGCTTTTAACCATTCCAATTATTCCTACTAATTTCCATTCATCTTTACGATACATTGGTAATACTTGGTCGAGCCATACTACGTGTGTGCCTCCTTTTGCTTTTTTTCCTAACGCTTTCATAACTTTGTTTCTTTTAACCATAGTTGGGCCATAATGCTCAGAATCTTCAATAGAATAAGGCGGGTCTGCAAGAATTAAATCAAACTCTTTTACTGGAACATTTTCTAAAGACTGCGCATCATCTAAAATATCTGGATTCATATTAGGATTTAAATCTACAGTAGTTCCTGGCATTATTTCTGTATCTACTTTACCTGAAAAAAGATGAAGCACATTTGTTTTATCAGGAAACAATGCTTTAACTCTTTTTAAGTAACCTGCGGGATAACCCCCATAATACTTTGATTTAACTCTATAATTATTACCCATTATCCAAGTTCCAACAACTCTACCATCTTCTCCGACAAATAAACTTTTAGGGTATTTAGTTTTTAAGACGTAGTTGTTAATGCGTGCTTCCCAAGTTAGTTCTGACATTTATCAATATACTCCTGATTTCTTGATACTGTAATATACTTAGCATCTCTAGCAACCATAAAATCTGACAGTGCTTGAATGTTATCTGTTTCAAATATTACTTCTCCAGTTTCACTATCGCAGATTCTAAACATTTAACCCCACTGATTAGCCATTGCATCAGCTATTCCTTGATATGTTATGCTTCTTAATTTGCCTCTGTTTTTGCTAGGTGGCATTTTGTGTATTCTATTTTCACGCCCTTCTACTATTTTAGTGGGTTGCAGTTTAGGTAAATTCTTTAACCACAAACAAGTCGCTTTGGTTTCACCATGACCAAACATCCAAGGTTGTATTATCTGGTCTGGTTTGCGTATCCTTGTACTAATTACGGATATTGGATTTTCTAATGCTATTTTATCTATTGGTGCGTCTAACAATAATCTTACAAAATCTAACGCTTCTTGCTGTTCTTTTTGTTTATCCTTAAACCATCTAGCACCAGATACTGCTAAATGTGTGCAAGGAGGATGAGCTATCATTAGATCCCAGCCATCATTAAGAATATCTCTTACATTGCCTTGATAATGTAAACCTAGTTTATCTGTTGCCAATATATCACAACTTGTAGCATCATGTCCTTTGTTTCTAAATGCATCTCTTACTATGCCGCTAAACTCACAAGCAACTAAAACTTTCATTCCATCTCCTGAACCATCTCTACCCAATATCTAATTATAAGATTAATTTTCTTCTGCGGGATCTTAGCTCTTTTCATTGCTTCAGGCAACTTCTCTGCAACTTCTTCAACTAAAGTATCCTGTAAATCTTTAGCATCTTCTAACCTCTGTAGCTCTCTAATTACTGAAACCATCTCATAAGGCCGTATCTCAGATGAGCTAGTTTCTAACTGAGTTATAAATTTAGAACGTATTGCTTGTAGGGTCTTAATGTTCTTTATATTAGAACGGGTGCTGTTACTTGCAGTTTCTTGCTTTATTACCTTTCTTTGTTTATCTAATAAAGAATGCCAATCACCTTGTTTAGCCCACGTTTTAACAGTGTTATGAGCTATAGAATTATTGTATTGTTCCCTAATTTTATCTGCAATGGTCTTGTATCCCATTCCTTGTAGATAAAACACTCTTGCTTCATCTTTTATTTTATCATCATAACGTGGCATTATTCAGATTTATGTTCTTTAACATAGGATTTGATTACTTGCCTAGCTAACTCAGATACTGGCCTTCCTTGCTGTTTTGAAATCTTAACAAATTCATCCCAACTGTTTTTAGTTCCTTTAGGAAACGTAAGCAAATACTGATACGGTCTGTTCTTGTATGCCATGTTTATCCATCCGATATAGGGTTATATAACTGACTCCTGTTTCATCCATGTTTCCCAATCGTTTTCAGGAAACTTAAGAGCTATCCAAGCCATCTTTGTTTTAACATTATTATAATTGTCTAAAACTGTTGATCTTTCTTTTACAGTTTCAATAGATGGCATATATGCAGCCCTATCATCTTCTTCATGCATCCAGGAAGGAAAGCTTCGCTTAATCGTACCGAGTTTATCTGATACAACCATTCGCATAAAATCATAGTCTTGCTCTAAACGAAGTTCAACCGCTTTTTCAGAAGTTTTTATTTCAGATATTCTTTCTTCTAAAACAGCTAAACTATGTTCTTCATTTTCTAACTCAGCTTGTATTTTTTTATATTCAAATCTTTTACTTGATATCTTATTACGTAATTCTTCTGTTTGTAACGTTAAAGATAATACATCATTCTTTTCATCCATCATTCTAAGTATAGCAATCTCAATCATTTCAGACATCGATCTACCTCTGCACCATGCTTTAAATCTTTTCCAAAACGTAGGAGAAACCGATATTCCTCTGACGATTCTTACTTCGTTTTTATTCTTTCTATCTCTACCCATTTTTAATACCTCGGAGCTTACTGATACAACAACCCGTTAAATAATTATTTCTTATATATAATATATAGATTCTTATATATATTATATAAGATATTATTTTATTTCCTCCTTTAACTTTTTAATCCATTTTTCCCATTTTTTTATTACTTCATCTGGATCAAGTTCTTCTGTCATTGTTCCCTCTCTGAACAAGCATTGCATAACCACCATGCATTCATTCCTTTGTATTTTTTCTTTAGATGAACCATACCATGCCCATGGGCTGTCTTATGTTCATTGCAGTTTTGTCTAAGCCCTATGTTATCACACATATTACATTTGTATGGTCTACTCTCTTCTGTCATCCAAAGCCTCCTGTATTATTTTTTTACGATACCAATCAACACCTATCCAAAACCCTGCAATAAACGCAAACCCCATACCTAACGCTATTGCGAATTCATTCATCTCTACACTCTCTACAGAAACCACCATTATATTCATATTCTCTAGTAGACATAATATATCCACAACTTTTACAACGCCAATGGTCAGTCTTTGTCATTCATCTCTCCTTGTATATCTTCAATCATACGTTTACAAAGAACTGCAACCATCCCTAAGCCTGTTGTAAATGCTTCTAATTCTTTATCCTTATATTCCATTACATTCTTATTTGCAAACATCTGTACGTGTTGCACTAATTCATTTAACACAACAACCCAAACATCTCTGGGATCACTCATGCACTACCTCTAGATAATGCTGCTGCTTCTTTAGCATCTGCCACAGCCTCTAATACTTTGACCTTAAGGTCTTTCCTTAACTGTCTAAAGCTTGCCTGTTGTAATTGTATATCTGACTGTTCAGAAGGGTCTAATGAGACTGTCTCGCTAACATCAACACGTATTGATTCATATTGTTTAGCTCCTGCAACAGTAATGCCCATCTTTATTGTATAATTATCAGTTAGCATTTCTTTCCTCCCTAGATTTTTTATTCCAGGTTTTATCTACAATAGTTCCACAAGCTAAACAACTTAAGATACAGCAATCGTAAGAACCTGCATCTATTGTTTCAGCTCCTATTGTTCCTCCGCATTTAATACAGTTCATAACAAACCCCCATAAAGTTCTTCAATACAATCATCACATCCAAGCTCTCCTGTAATATAATCAATAAGCTCATCTTCAGAGTATTTATCTTTACAATAGAAGCATTTCATTGTAATTTAACCTCATTTTCTTTTAAGGCATCTAATGTGTGCCATATTTCTTCCCAGTCATCAACTGTAGCGTTCCATTCAGAAAGGATCTTTCCATCAGAATGTTTAACTATAATTTTGCCGTTAGACATTTGTGTTATAGTTATCTCTGCGCTTGCATATCCGTTTTGTTTCATTTTTTGTTTCCTACCCTTTTCGGGCTACCTTAAGATAGAGTGGGGTTATATATACTTTACCCCTCTAACCCAAATACCATAAGGCTTATATATGCCTACCCTATCTTAGAATTACCACACAAAAGATGTGGCAAAGGAAAAAACAAAAATGACAAACAACCAAAAATGCGAATGTGATTGGTGCTACACCAACAAATGCTTAGCTTACCAGGAATGGGAAAGACAAGAATACTTAAAAAGGAATCAGGTGAAATAAATGAACTCAATATATATTTGTCCAAGCTGTGAAGGCGATAAAGAAAAAGAAGATAAACTATGTGGCTGGTGTCAAATAGGAAAAATAAATGACTAAAGAAAAAAAAGACCTTTTTGATGAGATGGCAGAACACTATGGAAAGCATGGGCTTCCTGTTGCTAACAATGGTGGCGATATGGAAGGTATGCTTCTTGCACATTTAGAAGAAGGTGACGGACATTATGATGGACATGATGAAGATTTACTACCATGGTCTTTTGATCTAAGAGATTTACAACCAAGTGAATCAGGAGATTTGATGGATGACTTGTCAATACTATTACAAGGATGGCATCATTATGGAAATACATTTGCTTACGCTTCGTTAGATAATTATGGCTTTACTCATCTTGTAGAGTATGAAGGTTTTATTTATAAGATAGAAATATCTGATAACATGGGCCTTGAATCAATGGACAAAATAGGAAAGGTAGAATGAATATTAGTAGAGAACAATGGGCTGAGTTTTGTAATGTAAAAGAAAATGGCCAATACAATATGGCAACACAATGGGAGTCTGCAATAAAAGAAACCTCATTAAATAAAGAAGAATGGTTTTATATTATAGATGAATACTTGGCATTAGAATATAGATTTAGTAAACCTTCCATAGGCCCATCATCATATTGGTTGCTAACTAACTTAGAATTAATTCAAGAACTAATAGGTGCAGAAGTATTTTATTCAGAAGACCATGACAATGAACAACTGTATGAAGCGATAGGGATAGCTATCAAATATATTAATGGAGATTACGAATGAATACTTTAGAGTTGTTTGGTGGATCTTGCAGTTTTAGCAAAGTGGCTAAAGCAAAAGGACACAACACTTTTACATCTGATTGGAAACAATACGGTAAGATTGATTACGTTACAGACATTATGGACTTTGATATTACTAAGGTTCCATTTAATGTAGATTTTATTTGGGCAAGTCCGCCATGCACATATTTTAGTGTTGCAAGCATTGGAAAGCATTGGTATCCTGACCACACTCCAAAAAGCGACAATGCTATGGAAGGTGTTGCTATTGTTAAAAAAACTATGGAAATAATAGAGCAACTAAATCCTTCATTAGGTTGGATAGTAGAAAACCCTAGAGGCAAATTAAGAAAGCTTGATTTAATTGATAATAAATATTTGAACACAGTAACGTATTGTAGATATGGAGATACCAGGATGAAACCTACTGATTTGTGGACTACACTAAAACCATACTGGAAACCACGTAAGATGTGTAAGAATGGAGATAGTTGTCACGTTAGCGCACCAAGAGGAAGTACAACTGGAACACAAGGGATCAAAGGAGCTTACAATCGATCTAAGGTTCCTGAACAATTATGTGCTGAAATTATAGGTGTTGTAGAAGAATTAACTAATGTTTCTGGTTTACCTACATTAGATTTTTACACGCAAGAACAAACGTCGTTGTTTGATTTTTAAAGTTGTAACTGTCTTACAAAGTCTTTCAGTGTTAGCGTAGGCTCTCCTACTGTTAATTTAGTTACAATAGTATTGCTTATTTCTGTTTCGTAAGCCACTACTGGCAGTATAATGTCCTTTTCTAACATAGGAACATCTAACTGCACTAAATCACCTAAAGCTAACCATTCTGCATTATGCATAGTTATTGCATAACTAAACGTTGGTGTAGAATAAGTCTGTATTATTTCATACGCTGCATTTTCTAACAATGATTTATTTACAGTATCTAATGTTATAGTAGTTGCGTTTGGCCCATATTTTAAAATGCTACTTTCATTGTTTACAGTCTTAAATATTGAAGAATCGTTTTTACTAATAGCCGTTACAGAATTGTATAATCTAGTAGTATCAATCTGAGCAACAATACCTTCGCCAGTTATGTTAGCATCACCTTCTGATATTTTTATAACTCCTTTAGCAGAACGATTTTTATGATCTGGTAAAAATATATCAAAATTATTTCCTGAACGAATTGCATACTTATATCTTAAAAAATCTGTATTAATATGAAAACTATCGTCATACGATTTAACCATGTATTCCATACATAAATCAATAAACTCTTTACGTTGTTTTAATCCTGATAAATTCATTTTAGAATTAGCTATAATTCCTGAACCGCCTAGTGTAGTAGAAACGTTAATACCTTCATAATTTGCAGCATCTCTAATTAAAAAGTAAAGATCCTCACCCTCTATATCTTCTGGTTTGTAATTAACATATTCAGAAGTTGCTAAAGAAGTTATTCTATCTACAATAGTTATTGAATGATTTTGATTGCCTGGTTTAATAACTTTAATTATACCTTCAAAATTTAGATTATGTATTCCTCCTCCTCTTCCTATTTGCAATTTTAATACAGCACCTAATCTACATTTAAGTAAAGATTCTTTATCTGACACTACTAAAGTTACAGAACGAGGTTCATTGACGGCTGCTTTGTATAATACTTTACTAATAGTTAATATCTGACTATCATCAACAGTTGCTTGTAGTTCTAATTGTTCTGCAAGAAAAACAGATAATGCTGCTGGCATTAAGTAATATCCTCGCCAAGAATTACAAAGTTAAGGTTTGCCAAATATACATTAGGGTCTGTAGTATCTTTAGTAATATTACCTGATTCTAATCTCATTCGCAAAGTCCTATATGCAGTAGTTGGCGAGTCTAATTTTTTACTATCTAAAAACACATAATCATAGCGATTGCCTTCAATTAAACTAAACAATGCACTGTAACCAGTTTGGTCTAAAGCTTTTGCTTGAACTGTTACTTTAGGCGTACCTAACTTAGTTCTTGTAACTCCTACAGGATAACGCCTAATACCTAACGGCATCTGTGAACTAATACCTCCACTACGAGTTAAAGATACTTTTTCAACAGCTATATTATTTGCGTCTGCTAAAGTATCTAAATCTAAAGTTTCAATAGAAGCAGCTAATGATACTGTAGTGGCTTCAGACCAATTAAATTGAAAGTTGTATAAATCTGTAGTTCCACCTTTATCAGTAGCATTATATCTAATATTCGTACTATCAATTACACCTAAGTAAAAAGTAATTTCATCTTGATGGTCTGAGCCATTGTAAGTTGCACAAGTTATAGTTGGGTTTTTACTTGAATCATGCCTAATAATAGTTGGTTCTTCATCAGTATCCGCAGTTATAGATGTTGTAACATAAGCCTGTTCTTCTTCTGTTAAATTATTAACATCAGTTTCTATTAAAGCTACATTGTAAAGATTGCCATCTTCTACACCATTATTGTCTGAATCTCGTAAAAATGATTTTAATTTGTAATATTTAGGATCTGCAAAAGTTCCATTGCTACCACTGTCATTACCTACTTTTATTATGTCACCTACGTAAAAATTATTATCAAACCAATCTGCACTAATAGCAGAACTATAATTTGCTTGTAAATCATTTAATACTATTTTACCTGCACTATCAAAATCTATAGCCGTTTTTGAACCTGTCGTATCTCCTCTAAACATTGCATGACCTCCCCACTTATATCTGTTAGCAAATCTATAAACATAAATGTCAGTGCCACTAGCGTGTGTTGCAGCAGTAGTATTGTTGTATCCTCTTTCTACTAATATATCAGAACTTGTTAAAGCTTCTACAAACATTACTTCGTTTTCAACTTTTATAATATCTCCAGGTATTACTCCTGACCCTGTAATTGTAATTACTTCATCAGTTGCAGTTAAAGTTTCATCAACATTCGATCCAGAATCTACAATTGAATTTGTAACAGTAGTATCATAAAACAAGTTAGTGTTTATTGGTGAATTTATTGAGCCTGTAGTATCGGCCTCATTTGTAACTAATATGTATCGTTTACAATCGTAAATGTCATTGTTTTCACCTGCTGCTTTTGTTGTACAAACTACACATTCAATATCTTTAAAATAAATTTCATCTCCGCCTGAATCTTGAGCTGCGGCTCCAATGTTAGGCCTTGCATCAATATCAAACGCTAAAGGCGATGCGGTAGCTGAAGTAAATGCATAATGGTCAAAATTTAATTCTGTGTCTGCAACACTGTCACCATTAGATGCAAAACTAGCTAATCCAAATATTTTGAATACAGTATCATCTACATCTGAACCAGATAAAGCTCCAACTTTTACACGTTTACTTTTATCATCAAATACCGTATTATCATTTTCTAAAGCATTAGCAGTTACTATTGTAGAGCCAGTTAAAGAAGGAATATATCCCCACATATATTGGTCTATTGTAATGTCAGAACCGCTAGTTTTAGAATGCATTGCAGATAAAGTAAGTGCGGTTGTTCGATCTCCGTATTTAGCTTGAGTAAACTTAGTTTTAGATGGAGAGATTATTGCTGTAGGAAACCCAGTCTTTACGTCAGGTTGATTGCCAGTTATGTTTCCTTTGTCAGACCTAAATCCATTTTCATCTTCTACTTGAACTTTTACTACTTTAGCTCCAGCAGAATGATAGCGATGACTTACAACTATATTTGAACCATTGTTCAGAACAGGAACAGAATCTTGCATTGTATATTCTGCATAATCTTCATCATTGTCGCTTGATCCAGAATCCCAATTAACTAGTATTTTTGTATATTTATTTCCAGTTGGAGTAGATACTGCTGCATTAGTAACTTTAAGATATACTTTTTGCCCTAATGTTACATTTTCTTTTCCTGAACCTAATGCTGAAGATAATGCTGTATCGGTGTATAACACAGCTCCACTTGAATCTACTTTAGGTCTAAATACTAATAGCTCATCTCCTGCTGTTGCATTAGTTCCTGTATTTCCTGTATTTATAGTAAACACTCGAATATATTGATTAACACCTTGAGTAAACGTTCCAGAAAAACTACTGCTATTAACTATTGAATTTTTATAAGATGGCGCACTATAATCTGCGGAACCTGTTGCACTAACACTTGAACTTGTATTCATATCAATATAAAATCCAAAAATAGTAGAATCATTAGGAAACCCTACTGTAAAATCAGCAGTAGTAGGATTTTTACCTGGAGCTACAGTCATAGTAGCTGCATCAGGTTTGTTTAATGCATCATTCAAAGTTATAGCTACATTATTTTGAGTTAAAGTTATTGCATTAGTCCCACTACAATAAAAAGCAAGGGTGACTTTTGAACCAAAAGTATAACCTGCTGCTGCTAAATCTATGTCAGACAATGTTAATGTTTTTACCGCAGTAGAGTTTGCAGCTTCAGAATCTAACATATTACCTTCGGTAATGGTAGTGGCATTTGTAGCTAAGTCATTTTCTTGCCAGTTGCTAGGATCCCATTTTTTATTAGTTGCATCTTGCCCTTCTTGGTTGTAACTTAAAAAAGTCATTTTTCTAAAATTAATTAAATCTGCAATTGAATCTTTAATTTTATAAATTTCAATAGTATCTCCAGCAACTGAAACAGTAACTCCAATAGTAATTGTAGAAATATAAGATTTAGATGTTAATTCTAAACTTTCACGGGTAGGGATATTGAACTGAAGAACACCCATTTTTGTAGAAGCAGACGCACTGTCTAATACTACATCTGCGCCAAAAAAATTGTCATCGCCATCACTTGCGCTATCTACATAACCAAAATCATAAGCTGCTATTGTTGCCATTATCTACCTCCTAACAAATTCATAACGCCACTAATTGGCCCAAACGTTAAAGCTTCACCTAACTCGGCTGCTGCCGATGTAACGCCTTTAATCGAATCTAATACCCTGTCTACTTTGTTTGATAACATCTCAAATATTTCACCTAACATTGCTACACTCTTAGTAACTAATCCAAACTTTCTTTCGAGAGCAACTAACGCCACTACAAGCAAGATAACGCCTACCAGTATAGCCATAATTGGATTTGCCACCATTACTGCATTTAATTTAGCGTAAGCAGCAGTGGTCGTAGTAACAACTGTAGATTCCATGATCTTAGCTTTTATTGTAGCTAACGAAGTTATACTATACAATTTCTGTAACGCTATTGCAACTTCAATAGGGCCAGCAACTACTTCAAAAGCAAATCTTGCTTTATTTAGCGACTTAGTTTGTTCTTCATTAATATAACCTAATTCACTTGCTGCCGCCGTAGCTTTAGCAAATCCTCCAGATATTTGATTCAAACTGCTAACCATTGCTTCCTGAACTGCAAGAGATTCCATTGTTTTTAGACTTGCATCTCCTGTTGATTTTTCAAATTCTTTAGTTTTTTGTGTTGCTTTTTCTAAGCCCTCTTCAAGCCCTTTTGTGTATGCTTCTAATACTATTCCTAATTCATCTACTTGAACCATTATACCCCCAACTCCGAACTTAACTGACTTTGCATTTGATTTAATTCCTCTAATCTTTCTTCATTAATTCTATGAGCAATACTAGCTTTTTCAGATGTTAATGAATTTACAAAAGATATTAACGTATCTTTATCGTAATCATCTAAAGCATCTACTAATAATCTAACATCTTCATAATTTAATTTAGGCTCTTCAATCATAAGCTCTAACATTCCAATGTAAATAGGCATTGATTGGTTTTGTGCATTATTAAGAACCTTAATTTCTTCTGCTTTTAGTGTTAAACCTTTTGCAGATTTTTCATACAACTTACGTAACAAGGGTAAATCTTTAGCCATTTTTTCTTTTGTATTATAAAATCTCTCATTTATTGATCTCCACTCTTCTTCAGATAATCTACGCAATACAATCATAGGTTTCTGTTCTACTTCTCTAAGACCAAACCACACCTTCTTCTTAGGCATAAACTTAGCTACCGATGGTAAATAAACTTCTTTTCTCTGCCAATACTCCTCTCGGATATGACTCATGTCAATTAGGGGCGTGTCGATTTGACCTTTGACCTTTACCATTTAACCTACCTAAGTTGTGTTAAGTGTCCAATCTGCGCTTATTGCAAATGCACTATAGTTTTTGTAATCGCCTGCTCCACGGAATTTGATAGTCATTGTATCTACTATCTCACCAGCTCCAGACATTGGCCTAGAGAAAGCGGTTATCGTTCCGTTAGTTAAAGCGATTGAACCGTAAGATGCACCGAAGTCTAACCTAATTAATGGTATAGTTGCTCCAGATACATATTTGTCATAGAATGTTTCATCTTCAGCAGTCATTGATATCTCTAATGTTACATCAGCTAATCCTCTGCTTATTGAATTATTGGTTAGCCATTTTGTTACTGAGTTTCTAGTTGTTTTACCAGGAACAGGAACATTGTTATTCTTAATCATTAGTTTAACAGTTTTAAGATTATCTAAAGTAGTAGTCATGTTATCTACTGCAAATATTTCTGAAGATGCATTTTCTACATTATATATTCCTTTTAGCAGATCGACAGAACTTACTGAACTGCCTCCATGTGTACAAGTAAATCCTGATGCTGCATGAATTAAATCTTTTACGCCTTCTGTTGTATTTTGTGTATTTGTTGCAGATGCTAATTCTATAACTCCATCAGTATGTGCATCAGATAAAGTATCTTCTGCGGAATAAACTCTCATGTATTTTTCACCTACTTCAATATAACTTGCTGCGGGGCCATCTACAATTAACTTATTAGTTGCTGCTGCAAGCCCTACTGTAACAGATAAATCCGTTGGAAGTAATGGGTCTGCTGTTGGTGCTGCTGGGAAAGTAGATGATGAAAAGTTGTCGTTTAAAAATTCATCCGATTCTGTAAAGTTAGCATTATCACTATCTTCTGTAAAGAAAGCAGTACAAGCTGCATCTACTGTAATATATCCGCCAGCAGTATAATCTGCTTCTAATGTAACTTCATTAGGAACTACGCCTGTTGCTAATGTATATTGGTTGTTTGAATTATCTCTTACTAATAATGACATACTGTCTATTGTATTACTTAAACAATGCGGAGTAGGTGTGCTAATTCCTGTGCCAGTTGCTCCTCCTATTGCTCTACCAATTAACTCTTGCCAACCTGTAGACGTTCCTTGTGCTGCTACTTTAATTGGAACATTAACTGCTACTGGCCCTGCTGCATGGAATCCTTCTGTGGATTGCCCTATGGATGCTACAGGAGTTATGTTCATCTCTACTGACCTTGGATCAAATGTATCCAATAATCCTAAATGTACTAGAGCTGAATCAGGAGTAGGGTCTCCATAAGAATCACCAGCTCCTGCTGTCCTCTCAGCTTGAAAAGCTGCTTCTATATTCTGTGTTAGTTTTACCATTATACCACCGCCTCGTAACTTGTGATTTCACAATCGAGAACGTAACGATACCATCGTCTGTTTTTATCAGACTGGTCTACCCTAGAAAGCAGTTTTACATCTGCGTAATTAGCGTGTAGAGCAGTAGAGGAATTACCTGCTCTTGCGCCTCTAATAATGCTTACAACTCCTGAGTATAGTTTTCTAAGTCTTGACCTACTTACCGCTGTGGATATATCTATAGAAACTCTAGCAGTTCCTTTGTCTACTCCATCTCCTATACCTAAAAAGTCGTGATTTGCTGCTATTTCATAACAGCGAATTAAATCTCCGTTTTTTAAATTCTTTTTACCTATATCCCAAGATTCATCTATTGTTGGTGTTGTACTATCTACACTAGAAGCTACTTGCGCCCAATTGTCAGATAATACAGAAACCACCGTTGATACGGGATCATTTAAAGTTGCGTAGGTAACAGCCATTAGTAATCTGCTGTAACCCTCCCAGTTCCAAAGCCTCCAACACTTGTAGCCATAGCTAATTTACGGCCTAAGTGATTGTTGTCTTTTAATATTTTCATACCCATATCTTCAAATTTTTGTGATCTTGTAGCATTGTCCATAGAATCATCTCCTTCTTGCATTAAATTCAAATCATCATTCATTGCTATAGTTGCTGATGCAAAATAAATAGTTGCTAATTTTATATCATCTGGAGTAGATGCCGTTGCATACTTGTAACTAACATACCCATCAACTCCTGCGGGACTACTATTTACCATATTAAATGTTGAGTAATTGTTAATGTATATTAATCCTCTCTCTGCGTCGGCCCATATATCTTTGCTAACAACATCTGTAACAGAACTACCTAAAGCCTTAGATTCATCAGAGTCTAAATAATCTAAATATTTACTTCCATTCCATAATTTAACATTGCCATTAGTTTGTGACAAAGAAGGAGTAGCGTGTTGTGAAAATGCCAAAATAGGAAAATGCTCTAACTGAATCCTACCTCTTGCATTAATAACGTTAGATCGAACACGTTGGATTCTTATCCTTTCTTCTGTAACACTTTTAGCCCTACTAGTATGCCATGCGTGGTCTGTTAATTGGTCAATACGTTCTTCTGCCATATTAATGAAAGTCTCAACTTGTGCCTGTGTTGGCGTTGTTGCCGAACCTCCATCTGCAAAAGCACCAACCTGCAAGAAAGCAGAAATGTCTGAATGAGTACAATAATGAGTTGCCATCAGAGTATCCTATTCAATGCAGTATTCATTAATTTTTCGCCAGTAGTTGCTACAACCATTCCATTAAAATCAATTGGTTGTCCTGCCATATTCCATCCTATTGCTCCGACAGGTAATGTGGTATATCCTTGTTGAACTGCTAAAGGTGGTGGCCCTCCTCCATTTGCAGTATAATATTGTTCTCCATTATGTAAAGCGTCTAATTGTGGCGGAGGCAATTGCCACGGTTGAACTGCTGGTGCAGATGCACCTGCTCCAAACCAAGTCCAAGGCTTAAACATACTTGCTCCACCTTGCATTGGCATCATACCAGGTTGCCCATATCCTTGTTGATAAGGATTTACTTGTTGTTGAGTTACGGCAGGAGCTTGTTGAAGTTGGCCATTGTCACCATAAGGATTCTGCCAATTTAGAACGCTGTGATGTGCATTATCTTCTTGCGCCCATTCTTCATGCAAGGTGAGACGTGCATTAAGCTCCTCCGCAGCCTCGTCACCATACATAGTTCTAGGATGCCAATCAATCTGAGTATTGTAAACTGTTTTTAAAAACTCCATGTTATCTGCTAAATCAGTAGGAACCTGAACGTCAGTCTCCTTACATAGTGCTTCTAACATCTCTACAGAATTCTTCAAAACGGGGTATAGGTATTGGCATACCCTCATCGTAATATTTTCTGCTGCCTTGGCATCGTAATCTGGATGCTGTATCTTATCTACTGCCACAGGGTTTAGATAACCCGATGGACTTCCTGCATATCCACTCATAGTTTTCTCCAATATATTTCATAATTGTCAACGTTATTGACAGTAACCTCATATTTTACTTTAAGAAGTTTATTCAAATCTTCCATCTTACTCATAGTCCAAAACTCCTATTTTGACGGGTTGACAAAGCACCGAGGTACTCATCGTAGTCACGTTGATGGATCTTACAAAATCCACCTCCAGTATTCATGCCACAATAAGGACACTCGTCTTTGCCATGTTTACGCCTTAATCCCCACCACTTTCTTGATAAACGCTTATGACGCATGGTGAGTCGCCTAACGTATAAGTCTAATTCTTCATCCGACATTGCCTCTGCACTTGGCATCATCTGTTGTGATACTGGTGCTCTTGTAAGTACATTAGGAGCTGGTGCAACTTCTCGTGTTTGTTCTTCTGCTTGCTGTCCTATTTGTTTTTTGCGTGACAAAGTTTGCATTTGTGGAGGCCCTGCCATTACTTATTCCTCCTTTGATATTCTTTAGTTATTTCTATCATTTCTTTAACCCACTTAATTTTCATTTGAATGCTACATCCTCCATACATTGAGTGCAGTAATGTGATCCCGTTCCTTCGTTAGCCCAATATGCTTTTTTACTACATATTTTACATTTTAAAGCACACCACGTATCTTTTGAAAATCCTGCGTTATTCATAACTTTTCCTCTAATATATCTTTAATCTTAACTAATGTGTCTAGCATCTTATCAAACAAACTCTCTGTAACAGGCATCAGAGTCCGCCCTTCCTCATCATCTGTGCTGTCCTTGTTGCTGCTTGTCCTACCTGAACTTCAGGACTAATAAACGCTTTAACAACTAATGCTTTAAGTGTAGACAAAACAATACTTACAGCTAATACAAACATAAGGAATCCATTGTATAACCAAGCAACTCCCCAGATTGCCATACCGTATTCTAAAACTACTGCTTCATAATAATAACCAACATAAAGTCCAACTCCGCCAAATGCAAAACCTAATCCTACAAGCCATATACATCTCTTAAACCAAACCCATTCTATGTATCTACAAAATTCTACATCTTGTTGGCCTCCTGCACCCATTGTACTTGGATACCGACCCGTGCTAAACAACATATTTCTTATGAATCTCATTGTGTCACCATATCTGCGTATGCATTCTTGTGCGAATCTATCTTCTCATAAATGTCACGCTTAAACTCCCTAGAGAGTTGATACGCAACTTCATACCCGATAGG
>VTLG01011289.1_pt1 | contig 27620 bp, 30 predicted proteins | sample 4694571 | NCBI WGS metagenome assembly VTLG01 (sample SAMN12604809, study PRJNA352737) | marine metagenome | biome: ENVO:00000447; feature: ENVO:00000209|ENVO:00000569|ENVO:01000036; material: ENVO:00002151; isolation source: viral sequences binned using virsorter ...
ATGGTGCAGTATCAAATGGTAAAAACCAAGTAATTAAATTAACAGGTACTTTAGCAGGAAACCTTAACGTAACAATTCCAGACTCAATAGAAAAAACTTACACTGTTGTAGATGGATGTGACCACGCAGGAAATACATTAACATTCAAAACTTCAGGTGGAACAGGTGTATTATTATGTGAAGGAAATTGTTATGAATTATATTCTGATGGAACTAACATAGTAAAAGCAAACGAATATAAAAAATGGAGAGCAATTACAGCAGCAGAAACAGTTCAAGCTGGTGCTCAACTTTTATGTAATACAAGTGGTGGAGCATTTACAGTCACGCTACCAGCATCACCTGCTTTAGGAGATGAAGTTTCATTTATGGACCAGGGTTACGATTTTAACTCAAATGCATTAACTATAGGTAGAAATGGTTCTAACATAGTTAACGCTGCAGCTGATCTTGTTGTAAATACACAAGGAGCAGCTTTCACATTGGTATTTTCAGGAGACGCAACTACTGGTTGGACCTATAAGGAGAAATAATCCATGTCCAATTATGAAGCAACGCGATACGACTTTGACGGTGCTAATCTTACTGACATTCAAGGTCTCAATACAGGTTTAATTATACCTTGGACAGATACATCTGTTCCATCGGGATTTTTAGAGTGCGATGGCGCTGCTGTATCAAGAACAACTTATGCAGCATTATTTGCGGTGATTGGAACCACATACGGCTCTGGTAATGGTTCAACAACATTTACTTTACCAGATTTAAAAGATGATGTCGTTGTGGGTAAATCAAATAATAAAGCTTTAGCATCAACAGGTGGGGCCAATACAGTTACTACCTCTGGAAGTGCATCTGCAAACTTTTCAAACCATTCGTTATCAACTCCACAAATAGGTACACACACTCATAACTTTGCAGCTGGACCTTCAAATGCACCAAATAGAACTATTAACAATCCTAAAACAAACAATGGAGGAGGAATGATTCCAGGAGTCTCTTTAGGTAACACAGGAGGCGGAGGAGGACATAGTCATCCTTTAAGTGTAAATTTTAGTGGAACTGCTAATTCAGTTTTACAACCATATTTAACTTTATTATATATAATTAAAACGTAGGAAAAATTATGGCAAATTACGAAGCAACTAAATATGATTTTACAGGAGAAAACTTAACTAATATTGATTTAGTTAATACAGGATTAATAATGCCTTGGTCAGATAGTTCAATACCTTCTGGTTTTTTAGAATGTAACGGTGCCGCTGTTTCAAGATCAACTTATTCTGCTTTATTTGCAGTAGTAGGAACAACTTATGGTTCAGGAAACGGATCTACTACTTTTAATCTTCCTGACCTACAAGATGATAATGCCATGGGTAAATCAAATAATAAAGCTTTAGCATCAACAGGTGGAGCAAATACTGTAACAGCGACAGGAAATATGTCTGTAAACGCGGCTAATAAAACTATATCTCTTCCGTTAACAGCATCACACAGTCACCCAGTTAACATGGCAAATAAAACTGGAGGTGCTAACCAACCTCCATTTAACAATCCACAAAGTGCTATTCATCAAAGTGCAAACAAAACTAGTGGTAATACTGGTGGTAGTGGAGCACACAATCATAACATATCTGCTAACTTTACTGGAAATGCAACTTCTGTTATACAACCGTATGTAGCTTTGATATACATAATTAAAACTTAAGGAGAATAATGGCAAACTACGAAGCAACTAAATATGATTTTGATGGTGCAAACATCTCAGGATTAGTTGGTATTTCCACAGGATCAGTTATTCCATGGTCTGATGGATCTGTACCATCTGGTTTTTTAGAATGTAATGGTGCTGCTGTTTCAAGAACAACTTATGCAGCGTTATTTGCTATCATAGGAACAACATACGGATCAGGTAATGGATCTACCACTTTCACTTTACCAGATGTTCAAGATAAGATAGTTATGGGTAGATCTCCTACAAAAGCTTTAGCGTCAACAGGTGGAGCAAATACTGTTTCATCAGGAGGAAACTCTACTGGAAGTGGCGGAAACACAAGTATATCTATACCTACAATGGCTTCTCACAATCACCCTGTGGGTAGTGCAAAAAGAACTCAAATTAATAACTTTCAGTGTAACTCTCAAGGTGGAGGAACCATAAGAGGACAAGGTAGTAACTCAAGTAGTTCAGGTAGTGGTGGAGCCCATAATCACTCTATTACTTCTACTTTTACAGGAAGTGCTAATTCAGTGTTGCAACCTTACTTAACTGTGATATATATAATAAAAACATAAGGAGAATTTTATGGCAAAACATGGGTCATGGACAGTAATATTTGAAGATAAACTAGTCATTAAAAAAAACGGTGAATATGGAATTGAAGATGGATGTGGCCACCAAATAAATGACGATGCATTTTGGAGTCAATCAAAATTTAGTAACTTGCACGCTATTCAATTTACAGATGATAATACTGATAATGATCAGGTAGAGTATAATGATAATTCTCCAAATGGATTGTATGATGCATCTGTTTTAGGTGACTTTGATGAATTCATATCAAGATGGGATGCTGCTCATCTAACTTTTCTTCAAGAAACGTGGGACGAAGATAATATATTAAATGAAGATGGTTCCGCGGGTGAAACTGAAGCTGAAAAAGTAGTTAGATTAGGTGCTAGACCTACAACTTACTCCTCTTAATTATCTCCTGCTAAAATCCAAGAAGTTATAATATACTTTTTCTCTTTTAAAGGAGGATTGCCTCTGTGATAGTAAGGAAAACTAGCAGGCCATATGACTATCCTACCTGCTTTTGGTTGTACTCTAGTTGATTGATGTAAAAATTCTGTTTCACCGCCATCCTTAATATCATTAAGATAAATAATATAAGTTAAAAATCTTTTACGTACCTCTTGAGTTCCTTGGCCTCCCCATTCACAATGCCAGACATGATAACCTCCTGTAGGTACAGTTTGTTGTATTTTTATGTTTGTATAATGTAAAGGATCAAAATCAGTTCCTATACCAATTCTTTCAATATATGTTTTTAAAGCTATATCAAAATTTAAAAATAAAGGTTTTAAATTTTCTTTATCTTCCCATATGTCATTAGGCCAAATGTTTTTTGCAACATCTTTTTTCATATGATGACTAATTTTATTCTCTGATTGAAACCTATCATATAGTTTATTAAATTCGTGATTTTTATGAAAAAAACTTATAGCATGTTCACACATATCAGGTGTGATATAGTTATCAAAAACTCCTATCCATTCTTTCATTTCAAATCTTTTTTCATTATTACTCATTTTTATCTTCTCCTGTTGGGTCTGCATTTACTACAATTTTAGATCTATGTGAGTCTTCTTGAAAAATAACATGATATCTTCCTTCGTATTTTGATAATTTTTCTTTCCACCAAGATGGTTCTTTCACTGTATAATGTGCATTTTTACCGTTCAATAAAATTTGATTAGCAGGATAACAGGTGATAGATAAAAAAATAAATTTACCAGAACTAAATAAATCCTCTAAGACTTCGTCAATCTTATCTTCTTGAACATGCTCCATTACATCTACACATAAAACTAAATCATAGTCCATGCTCATTTTTTTTGCATACATAGGAACAGCAGGATCATATCCAACTATTATAATACCCATAGGAGAACCTGGAACCTGTTTATTATTAAATAATAATTTATGAAATCTTGCTTTACCACAACCATAATCCAATATGGTCTTTACGTTATTGTCTTTTATAATTTTATAAACATCATGTTTATATTCTGCTAAAGCTTCTCCGCACCAATTTTCTTGATTAGATGCGTGAAATTTAGTGGCTTCTATTAATGATTCATAACTCATAAAAATCTACTTTCAGGTTCATGTATATATTTTATTTTTTTTAATTCAAGATATTGCTTATAACAATTTTCTGTAAATTTAGTTAAATATAAAACGTCCTTATAATTGTTTACTTCATAAACATCTATACCATCATAGCCCATTTCTTTAGCCACTTTAAATCTATAATGTCCACAATGTAATTCCATTTTTTTAACATGTCTATTATACATTACAACACCTGGAAATAACAAACCATCCTCCTCCATGTATCGTCTTACATTGTTTAAATGGTCTTTTTCCCAGTCTATTTGTTCTTCTAAATAATCTTCAGTTATAGATTCTAAATAATTTGGAAACCAAATTATTTTAGCTTTTAAGCATTGCACTACGTAACTCCTGGGGTTTATCGTCTTCATGTTCTGTAAAAGATCCATTTTTATCTATGTAATGAAAAAATACTTGAGCACATCCATCACCTTCAAATTTTCTTCTTCCATGTGTTAACTCACGAGCCATGTAAACAACTGCATCTCCTTCTTCTATTTCTATCCACTTTCTATTCATGTGTATTGGCCAATTATGTGTTTTATGAATACAAGCTGTTACAGATATTTCACAAGCATCTCTATCTTTATGTGTTTTTAAAACAGAACCATATATGTAATATCTCCAATAAGAATAAGATTTTAATAATTCTAAACCTGTAATTTTTTCCATTAAAGGAATTTTTTCTTTTAGATAAACCTGCATTAAAGGATCTCTACTATAAGAAGGAGACAACGGGGCCTGAGTATCATCTTTAAATCCCTCATCTACTTTGTTTAGGCAATATTGTTGTAATATGTTTACTTCTTCTTTTGAAAAAAAGTTCTTAACTAATTTATATTTAAAGTCTCTTATACTAGCCATGATACTATTGAATACCTTTGTCCTTTTTTAATTGGTTCTATTTTATGTGGATATAAAAATACACTAGGAAACATAACAATTGTTCCTGCTTTACACTTAATTCTTTTAATTTCATCCACACAATTAGGTTCATAGAAAACTAAATCTCCTCCTTCATAACCTTCATTTAAATTTATAATTACACTAAGTGTTCTATTATGAAGGGTGCCATGATCACAATGAACTTCATACTTTCCACCAGGTGTATATTTTAAAATATCAACTTGATTCAAAGTTCCTATAGTTAATAATTTAAATTTTGCTTTGTAATTAAAATAATAATTCCATATGATATCTTTTACTACATTAAATAAAACTTTATCAGTTATAGAAGATTCATTTAAGTGATGTCCAAATACATTTCTGGTATCGGTGTTTAGTCCATCAGCCACTAACATTTTCTTCTTGGCTTTGTAATCTATATATTCTATAAACTTTTTAGTAATTTTATCAGGTAATTTTACGTCTAAATGAATTATTGCTTCTTCTAGATTCATGGTTTAAAATGGCGATTTTATATATATAAATACTTATATGCTACAGAAACTAAATTTCAAGCCTGGTTTTAATAAACAAGTCACTGCATCTGGAGCAGAGTCTCAATGGATAGATGGTGATTTTGTAAGATTCAGATATGGCTTACCAGAAAAAATAGGTGGTTGGAGTCAGTTAACTACAGATAAAACTACTCTACCTGGAGTGGCAAGAGCACAACATGCATTCACTAGTTTAGCAGGAGAAAAATACACAGCTCTTGGAACCAATAAAGGATTGTTTTTATATTATGGAGATGACTTTTATGATATTACTCCTTTAGATACAGCCGTCACTGGTTTTACTTTTACATCTTCAAATGGCTCTGCGACTGTTACCTTAAATAAAACATCTCACGGTATACTAGCTGGAGAGTATATAACTTTTACATCTGTAACATTGCCTGGAGGAGGAGCTACAGGATATTCTACAGGTGATTTTGAAAACACAACTTATGAAGTTATAACATCAGCTACCAATAGTTTTACAATTACAATGGCCTCTAATGAAAGTGGCACAGGAATGTCAACTGCAGGAGCAGCGACTGTTAATCCGTATGTCACAATAGGACCAACTTTTCAAACAGCTGGTTATGGTTGGGGTACATCAACTTGGAACTTATCTACTTGGGGAACAGCAAGAGCAACAGGTGCAGTGACTTTGGATCCAGGCTTCTGGAGTTTAGATAATTTTGGTGAGGTATTGGTATGCACAATTCATAATGGTAAAACATTTACATGGAATGCAGGAGCATCTAATGCAAGAACAATTAGAGCATCTGCGACTACAACAAATTTTGCAACCACAAATAATCCAACTAAAAGTTTGATGACTGTGGTATCAGATAGAGATAGACATTTATTTCATCTTGGAACAGAAACTACAATTGGAGATTCTACAACTCAAGATCCAATGTTTATAAGATTTTCTAATCAAGAAGATTTAAATACATATGCTCCAACTTCTACAAATACAGCGGGTACATTTAGATTGGACTCAGGTAATGAGATACGAGCTGCTGTTAATGGTAAGGATTACATTCTAATACTAACAGACACTGCAGCATATGTTGCACAATTTGTTGGTCCACCTTTTACATTTAGTATTAGACAGGTGGGTGTTAACTGTGGATGCATGGGTCAGAACTCAGCTGTGTATGCATCAGGAGCTGTGTTCTGGATGGGCAATGCAGGTGGATTTTTTATGTACGATGGTACAGTAAAAACATTACCATGTGCGGTAGAGGATTTTGTATTTACAAAAAAAGCAGATAACTTAGGAATTAATTTTAAAGCAAACAAAATTATATCTGCAGGTCATAATAGTTTATATACAGAAGTTAATTGGTTTTATCCTAAAGATGGATCTGATCAGATTGACAGAGTGGTTACATATAACTATGCAGAAAATCTTTGGACCACAGGTTCTCTGGCAAGAACAACATACGAAGATGCAAGTGTATTTAGTGAACCTTATGCTACAGAGTATACAGCAACAGCTACACCTAATATTGAAATACAAGGTATTACAAATACTTTTGGTTCAACAATATATTACGAACACGAGGTGGGGACTGATCAGGTTAATAGTTCAGGCACCACATCAATTGATGCATTTATTAGATCTGGAGATTTTGATATTACTGCAAGAAGAGGTCTTGGTGGAAACGTTACACCAGTACCAGATTTTAGAGGAGATGGAGAATTCTTTATGTCTGTGAGACGATTTATACCAGACTATAAAGTCTTAACAGGTAATTCTAAAGTTACATTGTTTGTAAATGATTATCCAAATAATACAGCTTCTAGTTCTCAGTTAGGTCCCTTTACAATTACATCCTCTACTGATAAGGTGGATACTAGGGCAAGAGGAAGACTTGTATCAATTAAAATAGCATGTGATGCCACAGGAGAAACCTGGAGATATGGTACATTAAGATTAGATGCTCAACCAGATGGAAGAAGATAATGTCAATACTTAATTTAGGAGTTTCACAAAGAAGACCAGCAGTAAGCAGACCAAATCCATTACAGTTTCAATTTCAAAATCAATTGTTTCCTGGATATGAAGAGTTTGCAAATGTTCCTTTTCCTTCGTATGAAAATTTTATTGGATCGTATTCTCAAGTTGATCCAAGTGCTCCAATGTATGATGAGGCTGGTATTAGATCTTTAGCTATAGCTGATACGCCAACAACAGGTTTGTTTCCTCAACGTCCTTTGAATAGATTATCAGGATTAAATTTATCTCGTTTTCAAGGTGTTAGTGATTTAGGTAGAGATGATGAAGATGTTGAACAAGTGTCTTCTTTAACTGAACCTACGGGCCTTGCAAAATTAGCACAGTTTTTACCGTTTGGAGATAAATCACTTTTAAGAGCAGGTTTAAATATTGTTAAGGATTTAATTCCTAGATCTGATCCTAGAAGTATTTCTATGAGAAATTTTTATGGTAATAGATTTGGTTTAACTAATATAGGTCAAGTGGCTTCAGGTCCTATGAAAGGATATAATCCTGTATCAGGTGGATTGTTTGGTAAAGAAAAAACATTTGGTTTAGGAAAAGCTATATCAGATAGAATTAAAGTCAGAACTGATCCAAAAACTTTAGCAAGAGTAGCAAAATTTTCAGACGCTCGAAAAGCAAAGTTTTTTGAAACTACAAAACAATTACAAGATTTAGCAAAAGATGAAAGAGGTTCTAAATCATTAGACAAAGCTTTTGATAGAGATAGAACAAGAGAAAAAGATTTAAGGGGAGGTTCAGGGAAAGACTTTGGACCATATTCATAATGGCAAAGGTTACTATAAATATACCTGAACCAAAAGAAGAGTATGAGGTAGATAATCAAAGACAGATATTAGAAGCCTTAGATACTATGAAGAATCAACTTAATACATCTTTTACAGATGATATAAAACAAGAACAAGAAAGATTTAATTTTTATATAAATGGCTAATACTTATAAAAACACTCCGTTTACTTTATCTTCATCAGCTGCATTTGATGTTTATACATGTCCTTCAAATGCAACTGCTATAATACAAAACATACAGGCTTTTAACAAAGACTCAGGTGCCGTAGTTTGTTTTGTAAGAATGAAAGATGCCTCTGATAGCTTACATGTTTACCCGATAGCTTCTAAATCAATTGCTGCATCTGGATCAAATAAATTAAATGATGGTATTATTATTTTAGAAGCAAGCGATGTGTTAGAATTACAAACAAATTCAGCCATAGATAAAGTTGAGGGGTTAGTTAACATACTTGAAATTACTAGAGATTAATGTTATCAAAATAGCAGAATGGATGATTTACCAAAAATAGAATGTACTACAGTAGTAACTTGGCGTAATACTAAAACAGGTGAAGTGTTTAAAGAAAAGAAAGATGGGCCAGATATAGCACAAGATGTAACTGTGCAAGTATCTCCGAAAGGTTTAGATATTTTACAGAAAGTTATGAAAAAACACAATGAACGAAAACCCTAAAGGTGGGACTGAGTTACAATTAGGATTTTTAAATAATCGAGTAGACAAGAATCTACTAGATAAATTTTCTATTTGTACTTCTGTACCAGAAAAGATACCGCTAGATAATTCAAAGATAAATATTCTTTGGCAAAAGAATTCCTATGATCAACCAAACTTAGCACCTTGGTTTCAAGATAAATCAAATCATAATAAATACGACTGGTATGTATTCAACAGTCATTGGAACTACGAAAAATTTAGAACATACTTTGATGTGCCAACTGAAAAATGTGTAGTAATAAAAAATGGTATAGAAAAAATAGAACCTATATCTACTACTTACAGTAAAGGTGACCCCATAAAAATTATACATCAAAATACACCATGGAGAGGATTAAATGTTTTATTAGGTGCCATGCAGTTAATTAATAATCCACTTATCACTCTAGATGTATATTCATCCACAGAAGTTTACGGTAAAAGTTTTTACGATGAAAATGATAAATACTATCAAACTCTTTATGATCAAGCTGAGTCTTTACCAAATGTAAATTACATTGGTTATAAACCAAACAATTATATTGTAGAGCATTTAAAAGATTATAGAATGTATGTGTACCCAAGTATATTTGAAGAAACATCTTGTATATCTTTATTAGAATGTATGGCAGCTGGTTTGTATTGTATTACCACTGACTTTGGTGCGCTCTTTGAAACAGGTGCAGAGTTTCCTATGTATATACCTTACTCTAAAGATTATAAATCTCTATCACGTAAGTTTGCACATGGTATAGAGGCAGCAGCAATATCTTTAGAGGATGATACAATAAACGATCATTTAAGATTTCAAATAGATTACACAAATAAATATTATAGTTGGGATAAACAAGCGATATCCTGGAATAGATTTTTACAAGGAGCTTTACATGCAAAACAATGATCCTATCTGGTTTGATAAAAAGACAAGACCAAACGAAGATACTTATCAAACTATAAAACAAGGTAATGTAACTGAGATACATATAGGTGGAGAACCTAAATATAAGATAATGGTTTGCACGCCATGTCACTCAGATGTGTCTATGCATTACACTCAGGCTGTACTAAAGTTTCAACAAGAATGTTTACGTAATAATATACTTGTAAGTTTCACATTACTAAAATCATCTTTGGTTACTCAAGGTAGAAATCTTTGTGTTGCTGACTTCGTTGGCCATGAACATGAGTATCAACATTTATTGTTTATAGATTCAGATATAGACTTTGAATATGAAACAATAATTAAAATGTTAGAAGCAGATAAAGATATTATAGCTTGTCCTTACCCTATGAAAACAATTGATGAAGATAAGATGTGGAGAAGATTAACAGAGAAGTATGATACGATTAAAGACAAAAGTGATATTATAAAATCAAGTTATATGTTTCCAATGAAAGTTAAAAACAAAGATAACATAACAGTAGAAAACGGTATCATGGAAGCAACTCATGTACCTACAGGATGCACACTAATTAAAAGACATGTTATATTAAAAATGATAGAGAAACATCCTGAACTAGAGATATATCAACCAACAGTAATTAATGGTAAAGAGACTAAGAAAGAACATTTCTATAATCTATTTGATACATTACATGACCCAGATACTAAAAGATACTATGGAGAAGACTTTGGTTTCTGTCAAAGATGGAGAGATATGGGTGGCAAAGTATATGCTTATGTGTCAGACTATATCACACACGTAGGAGAGCATCAATATTGTGGTCGTTTCTTCGATGAATTAGCTACTCTTAAACGTGTTGACCTTGAGAAAAAAATAAAATAAAGTAACAATACTACAGGTTTCTGCCTGCTTTAAATTAGCTAATTTTTAATATATGACTATATCACGTATGCAACAACCAAGACAATTATATGGCTTAGGAAGCTTTGTTAAATCTATAGGTAAAAGCGTTAAAAAAGCTGTAAAAGGTGTAGGTAAAATAGCAAAGTCTCCAGTAGGTAAAGCTGCTATACTAGGTGCTATTGGATTTGGTATACCAGGCACACAGATAGGTGGACTGTTTGGTAGAGCTGCTATTGGAGGACAAGCAACAGGTTTATTAGGTAAAGCAGGAATACAAGCTGCTCTTCCAAGTATATTTGGTGTTCCACAAGGATCTCCTAATATGCCAGGATCACCTGGTATATTTGGAGCTGCAAAAAATTTTTTTAGTGGTGAAAAAACTTTAGGTAAGACTCTTGCTATGGGAGCACTAGGAACTACAGCAGCTGCTGCTTTACAAGCAGCAGGTTTGGATACTTCAAATCCAAATGAAATGCCAAGAGATGTAGAGTCTATGAAATCTTATTTAAAAAGAGGATACATGCAATTGAACCCACAAGCTAAACCAGAAGAAGTTGAAGAGTTTGTATCTGCAAACACTGTTGAGTTTGCGGATGGTGGTAGAGTTGGTTATGCAGATGGAACTGATAAAGAAGGAATAGAAAGTTTAATTATTCCTAAAAAACCAAAATTTCAAAGTGAAGAGGATATAAATAAAACTGTTCTTGGAACAGCTGAAATAGGTGATCCATTACCAGGAAGAGCAGAAAGTAATGAAAGATTTACGAATCTAATTAAAATGTATGAAAATTTTAAGAAAGCTGCTCCTGGAATGACTAACAAAGAAGAAGCAAAAGAATTATTTGGCTCTAGAATTAAAGATGAATATGATCAGTTACATTTTTTAGATAAGGAAAGATTTGAAGATTATATAAAAGAGGATAGAGCAAATAGAGCTTATGGTGGTCGTATGGGTTTTTTAGATGGAGGAACCAAATATAATAAAATTGTAACTGAAATGTATATTAAAGCTGGCGGTGAAGAAGGAACAGGTATGGACATAGATACGTTTGCACAAAAATATTTTCCTAAAATGGCAGAAGGTGGACGTATTGGTTACTCAGATGGTACTAAAGATTATTCTGATGATAGACAATACAAATTATGGGAGAAAAGATATGAAGAAAATCCTAAAAGTATGCTTGTAACAGGACACGAAAATTTCAAAGAATATAAAGATTTTTATGAAAGACAAAATAAAGCCATAGGTGGTGATGTTGTGGATCAGGCATCAGGCATCATGGGTCTGCCTCAAAGAACAAACAAAGCAGGTGTTAAAGAATTAGATCTTAGAGAAACAGGTGGATTTATACCTCCAGTTGGTGTAAAAGAAAAAGCGGATGACATACCTGCTATGTTGTCTAATAATGAATTTGTGTTTACAGCTGACGCTGTGAGAGGAATGGGAGGCGGTGACGTCAATAGAGGCGCTCAACGTTTATATGATCAAATGAAAATGTTAGAGAAGGGCGGTAGAGTATAATGTCAATAGAAACAGTAAAATCCATAACAGCTCCACCAGAGTTTATAGAAGCAGAAGCAAAACTTTTTTTAGATGATTTAAGAAAAGGTATAGGAGCTTTTAAAGGAGCAGATTTATCAAAAGTATATGGACCACAGTTTGTAGCTGGAACAGGTCAACTAACTCAAGATGCTATTTCAAAAGCAGCAGGTCTTGGAGCATTTCAACCATTTTTAACAACAGCGGCTAAAAGAGCAGAAGAGGCTGCTAAACTTACGGGACCAACTGCATTTAGACAGTTTATGTCTCCATATCAAAAAGATGTTATTGACGCTACATTAAAAGAATTTGATTTACAAACACAACAAGGTTTACCTGGTCTTGCTGCAACAGCAATCGGTGCAGGTGCATTTGGTGGAGGACGTGAAGGAGTACAAAGAGCAGAATTTTTAACTGGTAGAGGTATGGATAGAGCACAACTACAGGCTAACTTATTAGCTTCTGGATTTACTCAAGCTCAAAATTTAGCGCAACAAGATTTCTTAAATAGACAGAATCTAGCTACACAGCAATTACAATTAGCACAAACTGCTCCTGCTTTAGCAGGTCAACAAATATCTGCACTAACAACTTTAGGCGGATTACAACAAGGACAAGAACAAGCAAAACTTACTGCTGCTCAACAATTAGCACAACAAAAAATGATGCAGCCTTTAACAGCTGCTCAACAATATGGCTCAGGAGTCACAGGTTTAATCGCAGGATATCCTGGACAAGTAACTATGGGTCAACAAGCTGTGCCAACACCATTACAGACAGCTATAGGTGCAGGAGCTACATTAGCAGGTATTTATAGAGCGATATAATGAGTAAAATATTTAAAAGACCAATGTTTAGAAAAGGTGGTAATGTCGGTACTGGCATTATGACTGGCATTACAGATAGAGTAGAAGCTCAAAATGGCTTCTTTGGAACTGCTCCTAATCCATTAGATGTACCAAAAACTACTTCCGATCCTTTTCAAGGATTAGATTTTAATTTTCAGACACCTAAAGTTACTATGCCTGAAGCTAGAGAGTTATCTGATATAATAGGTGAAAGAGAAAAAGCTTTAATGGGAGCCACAGAATTTAAGTCAGCAGATCCTTTAACTAAATTTTTACTTACGTTTGGTCCTGCATATGCCACAGAAACCAGAGGTGGTGGCGGAATAGGTAGAGCTTTAGCAGCATCTCAAGAGCCTTTAAAAGAAATGTTAAAAGACAAACAAAGAGAAGCTGACTTTAAAAGAGCTGTAAGACTAAAAGCTGTAGAGTCTGGAATATCAACTAAAGAAGCTTTAGATAAAGAAATAAGAGAGGCTAAAAATTTACAAGACAAAGCAGTAACTGATATTAATAACGCGGTTAAATCTGCAAGAAATAAAATTATATCTGATGCTAATTTAAGTGAAGAAGAGCAAAAACAAGCTCTAGAACGATTAGATGCACAATTTAAAGCTAGAATAGAAGAAATTAAATTAACAAATAAATTAACAAATGAAGCTGCAGATAAATTAGACTTTGATAAAATTTTTGACAGTAACAGTAAAGTTTATTTAAACGCTCAAACTGCTAAAAATGCAACAAATTTTGATATAGATGATTATGCAAAATTTCGTGCAAAAGTAGGAGGATCAATGGACGGAGGTAAACTTCAAGTTGACATATCACAATTAGATAAAGCAGAAGCAAAAAAACAACTTAAAAATTTAAAAAATAAATTTGTATATGATCCATTTGATGACAATTATAAATTTATTAAATTTAATAAAGACACTAAAGAATATGAAACAAAAACATTTAACACAATAGATGAAATTGATGTTGATTCCGCTACTAAAAAAACAGGTGAAGATGGTGAAGAAGAAAAGAAAGAAAAAAAAATTAGACCAGATAATCCTTATAGTGCGTTTCCAGGAACTATAAAAGCAGAAGAAGAAAGAAAAAAAAGATTTAAAGATCAAGCTGAAAGCTTTACTAATTTAGGAGCAGGGGCAAACGCTTTCGATATAGGAGATATTTAATTAAATGTCAGAGTTTATTCCTGTTTCAAGTGGAGAAGAGGATAGCGAAGTATCATGGTATACTGCAGGTCTTTCAGGTATAGCATCAGGTTTAATTAAAGTTCCAGAAGGTGTATTTTCATTAGGTGCAGAATTAATTGATTTAGGTTTTGATACTAACACTGCAGCTGATGTTGAAATGTTTTTTGATAAATTAAATCCATTTGAAGAAATAGCTGAAGAAAGAGGTATAGGTAAACTTACACAAACGGTTGTATCGTTAGGTATTCCTGGAACACAAGGATTTAAATTAGGAAGTAAACTAGCTGACAAATATTTTAAGGCTAAAAGAGCTGGAAAACTTTTTAGCGCTGGTGATAAAGGTGGTAAAAAAGTAACCAAAGGTGCAGAGAAAGTTATTAAGTTAAATGAAAAAGAAGGATTTCAAAAATTTGGAGTTGGAGTTTTAGGAGGAGCAGCAGGAGAATTTTTTGTAGCAGATGTAGAAGATATTGGTACATTTGGTGATTTATTTGATAGGGGACCTACACAATTGGACAGAGAAGAAAGTAGTGGAAGAGAGGATGCTATTAGAAGTTTAATGAATAGATTTAAATTTGGTAGTGAATCATTACTTATAACTCCTTTTGTGGGAGCTGTAGGTAAAAGTGCAAAAGCTCTTGCTCAAAAAGGAAAAGAATTAGCTTATAGTAGTAATAGATTTGAGAGATATTTAAATAAATTTGCAGAGGCTTTTACACCTGAAGGACCATTAACAAGAGCCGTATTCGGTTCTCAAAAAGTTATGGAAGGTTTTAGAGCTAAAGATTTAAATAGAGCAACTGAATTAGTTAAACAATTAGATAGAACTGTAAGTAAAGCTTTTCCTGAAATGCAAAAAGTTTTAGATAAATCAATTACTAAAGCTGAAAAAGATGAATTCTATAAAGGAATTAATGAATTAATATTAGATGGTGATTTAACAAAAATGGTAAATCCTAAAACTTTAGATAAATTTGTTGCAAATATTAGAAAAAAAGGTGTGAGTGATGATACCATAGATGAACTTAGAGGAACTATAAATGATGCTAGAACAACATTTTCTGATTTATTGTCAACTGTTAATAACTATGAATCATCAGAACTTAAAAATATAATTCAAGAAAGATTAAAATCATCAGTGGTAAACACATATAAAATATTTGAAGATGCTCCTATTTTAGGATTATTTGGAAGATATAAACCGACTGAGGAAGTTAAAGAAAAGTCAATAAAATTTTTTCAAAAACTATTAGCTGATTCAGATAAATCTAAAAACGTTGAAGCATACTATCAAGAAGCTAGATCCATAGTAGATCGAATATTAGAAGATGGATATAAAATAGGTAAAAGTAGAGTTAAACAATTACAAGATCCTAAATATGTTAAAAAGACATTAGAGGGTATAGGTAAAGACGAAAAATTTATAGAGAAAATAGTTGATAAATCTGGATTAAAAAAAACTGTTGTAAGAGAATTATTAGGTGAAGTCTCTGATCCAAGATATTCTATTTTTAATGCTATTACTGAATTATCTAGTGTAGCGAGAATGAGTGCTTTTTTAAAACAATTGTCAGATCAAAATGATTTAATACAAAAACAAGGTGGTGTTGGAAGTTTTTGGAAAACTGAAGAAGCAGCAAGAGCTGCTACAAATGATAAGGTAGAAATTGTTAAAATGTTTGGTGAGAAGACTGATTTGGGAAAACTGTTAGAGTTTAGAATAGGACAAATTGGTAATCCTTTAGCAGGTAGATTTACAACAAAACCTATAGCAGATGCTCTGGCACAAGCTAATAATCTTAAAGTAGGATATTTTACAGGTGCAGTAAGAGGAAAAGAGGGGTCAACTATAGCAGAACAAGGAGCTAGTTTTTTATATAGAAACTTACTTTTATTTCCAAAAGCAACCTCTCAATTAGCTAAAACAGTTTTTTCGATACCAACACACTTACGTAATATTATAAGTGCAGGAGCTTTTGCCGCCGCTAATGGAATATTTTTTACAAGAGATCCTAAAGCATTAGGAAAAGCTTTTAGAGAAGGCTGGCAAATATCTGGTGTAGGTAATTTAAAAAATACAAGATTTAAGGATAAAGAATTTGAAGCAGCTTATAGAGAATTATTAGAATTAGGTGTAGTAAATTCTCAAGTTCAAATAGGAGATCTAAGAGCTTTAATGAGAGATGTAAATTTTGGAGATAAAATTACAGATCTTGATGCTGTTATGAATCCTATGCTTGCAAAATTAAAAAAGGTTCCTGAGTATTTACAAGGTAAATATACAGCAGAAGATGATTTTTGGAAAATTACAAATTATTTTATGGAGCTATCAAGAAGACAAAAAGCTTATAACAATGCAAATATAAAAGTTTCTAAACAATATTTACAAGGAATACCAGAAGAAGAATTAATTAGAAAATTTAATATTGCTAAATCTCAACAAAAATTCAAAGGAACTTATGATGATTTTTTAAATACAGAGGCATTAAAAAGAGAAGCAGCAGATATAGTAAAAAACACTGTTCCAAACTATGCTTTTGTAGGAGACGTTGTAAGAACTGCAAGATTATTACCTGTTGGTAATTTCATGTCATTTCCATCTGAGATGATTAGAACAACTACAAATATAGCAACTCAAGCTATTAAAGAAATGAAACATCTACCTGGTAAAGGTGTAACTGTTAGAGGTTCTGATATAACTCCTTTTGTTTTAGAAGTTTTAGAAGACGGTACATCTAGAATGGTAAAAAATAACAATCCTCTATACACTATCGGAGCTACAAGAGCCGCAGGTATGGCTTTTACTTTAAATGCAGTTCCTGCTCTGACAGTAGAAGGTGCAAAAGCTTTGTATGATGTAACAGAAGATGAATTACAAGCTCTAAGACAGTTTGTTCCTGATTGGTCTAGAAATTCAACTTTAATTCCCATACGAGATGAAGATACTGGTGAATTAAAGTATATAGATTTTAGTCACTCAAATGCGTACGATTTAATTGGTAGACCTTTTAGAACTTTATCTAATGAAATAATTGCAGGAGTAAAAGACGGAGATACTATATTAAAAGGATTTGTGACAGGTGCAGAAGAGGCTATGACAGAAGTTGCAGCTCCATTTATAGACGAATCTATTTGGACAGAAGCCTCTGCAGATATTAGTTTATTTCCATTATTACCTGGAAGAGATGGTAGAACCAGAGACGGTAGAATTTTATACACCGATCAAACTCCTATTGGTGATAGAATGTCAATTAAATTTAAACATTTAATGGAAGCATTAGCTCCTTCTTACAAACAATACATTAGAGTAGGACAAGCTATTACAGGTGCTCCTACAAAAACAGGTGATGTTTTACAATTAGATGATCAGATGGCTGGTTTGATTGGATTCAGACCTGTTAAAGTAGACCCTGTAAAATCAATGGGTTTTAAAATTGCTGAGTATCAAAGAGGTATCAGAAATGCTAGAAGAGAATTTACTGGAGGCGCTTTTGGATTATTGAGAGGTGGTCCAATAGAACCTAATGATGTTATAAGAAGATTTTATGAATCTAATAAAGCTAGATTTGATGTTCAAAAAGAAATGCATAAAAATATAAATGCAGCTGAAATACTAGGCACACCAACCAATACACTTAGAACAGAATTTGCTGACAGACAATTATCAGATGAAAATTTTAATTTATTAAGAACAGGTAGATTTAATGCTTATTTTCCATCTGATGATATAAGAGAAAGATTTAGAGAGATTGCTAGAAATTTAGGAGATGTGGATGTGTTTCCTTTAGTATTTCCTACTCTTAAAAGAATGCAGTTAGATATGAATAGATTAAGACTAGACGGTAATTATCAAAATGTTATAGAGCCACAAACTTTTTCAACAGGTGGATTAGCTAATTCATATGAGCCTAATTTAGAGGAAACACCTCAAGATGGTATAGATTTAAATGATTATTTATTTGAAGAAATAAATACACCACCACTTCCAGCGCAACCAATGCCTAATCCAAATATTTTAAAAGGCCCAACACAAACTAATATTATGAATATTGGATTGACACCAACAGAACAAGCTTTATTATCTGAGGAAGAAAAAATGATAAGATTAAAACAAAGAGGATTAGCGTAATGCCCAACGGCGATAAATTAAAACCCAAAACAACAAGAGAGCATTTGCTTTCAATATACGGATATATAACTGGATTAAAAAAAGATGTTCAACATATGCATGATGGTATACACAATTTGGGCGGTAAGATAGATAAGATCTATTGGGTGTTATTGGGAACGGTGGGGGCTGTTTCACTTCTTCTATTAGAGAAAGTTATTGACAAAGGATTTTTTTAAATCCACTCTCTAAAATCTTCATTCATAATTGTATTAGCAATATTAACTTTATTTCTCAAAGCTTTTACAATTCTTTCATCTATAGTATCTTGTGACATAATATCAATATAGGTCATCTTTTGTGTTTGTCCTATCCTATCAATACGAGCCTCTGACTGTTGTCTTTTCTCTAAATCATAACCATTAGAAAAATAAATCATGTTGCTACCAGCAGTCAAAGTGATACCATATCCACCTGTATGTGTGGTTCCAACAAAAAATCTACACTTATCATCATTTTGAAATTTTTTAATATTCTTTGATCTAGTCTCAGTATCCGTTTCACCAAAATAATCTACAACAGACTCTTCTCCATATACTTCTTTTATTTTTTTAATTATTCTTTTTACATCATGAGTGTAGTGTGACCATATAATTGTTTTACCTTCTATGTTTTCTAGTATGTTCATCAACTCATCTAATCTAGTGCACGGTAAATTTTTAATAGTACCATCATCGGCTGTAAAATGACCACAAGTTATTTGATGTAGTCTCATTAATTGAGTCATAACTGTTGCAGAAGATTGCATCTTACCATCAAGAAATGCAATAGCCTGTTGTTTCATCTGTTTATAAACTTTCTGTTGTTCTTTAGTAAGTTCAACATAATGTTTAACATAAGTTTTATCAGGTAAATCTAAACAATCTCTTTTTAATATTCTTTGAGAGAAAGGTTCTATCTTTTCTGATAGCTCTCCAAGATTCATATATCCTATAACTATTTCAACTCTTCTACCATTTACTTCTATCTTTCTCATTTTTGCATAACGAGCTCTGAACGTCCAGTAAGATTCATGCCCCAGGAGCCAGGGATCAAGGAATGCACACTGAGAATATAAATCTAAAGGTGATTTAGTTACAGGAGAACCTGTGAGTATTCTTCTGTATTTACATTTGTCTCTTAAAGACAAAATAGCTTTTGTTCTTTTTGTTGTAGGTGTTTTAATAGTTGTTGATTCATCTATAGCAATCATAGATTTATGCGCTGATAAAAATTTATCAGCAAAATAAAATCCATCACCAGAGGAAAATGCTTCTACATTCATAATCAATATGTGTAGATCAGTTCCAGTTTCAAATAGTGTATTTAAAATCTTTTTTTGTTTTTGTGATTTGTCAGATGTTTTCCATAACACCATTTTCTTTTCGATATGATCAGGTAGATGCACTGGCACCTCCTGATCATACCAGTTCTTATATACACCTTTAGGTGCAATAAGAAGGAGGCCATTTATCTGGCCTTTATCATAAAGCATTGCGGCATTATCTAATAATACCTTTGACTTACCCGTACCCATTTCCATGAAATACGCAAAATTTTCTTTGTCCCATGATGCCTCTAATGCATTTAATTGATGCTTATAAGGCTTAGTTTTAAATTTATAATTTATCATAACTATTTACTTTTACTTTCTAATTGTTATATAAAGAGTGAAAGAAATAATGTCAATGGCAAAAGTATATTTAACACAAGAAATTCCTATCGATAAAGAAACAGGACAACCAAAATACAATGTATTAGGCGCACAAAGATATGGCGACATAGTGACGCTGTTACCTATGTATTCCCAGATTATCCTATCTCCAGGACCACTAATTATAAAACTTAGAACGCTTCTAAAGAACTTTACAGAAGATGATTATCTTTTATTATCAGGAGATCCAGCTATTATTGGCGTGGTTTGCTCTGTAGTTTCCGATATCACAAATGGAAAATACAAATTATTAAAATGGGACAGACAAGAGAAAACTTACTATCCGATAGAAATAAATATTTTTCAAAAATAGTTCTTGACTTATTAATTACATTCCACTATCTAACACGTATGAAAGATAAACAGATACAAGGAGAAAATATGTTAATAGACCTACGTGCAGATGCACCAAATCAAACTGATGTGGTGGATCCCCAAACACTTTCTGAAGAGGTGGAAAAACTTCGTTCACTTCAAAATAAAATTGAACAAGCTGAAAGTGATTTAAAAAAATTAAAAGATGATGAGAAACATTTTAGTTGTGTTGTCATTCCTAAAATAATGTCAGACATGAACTTAGAATCTTTAACTCTTAAAGATGGTTCATCATTAAAAATTAAAAAAGTTTATAGCACTACAATGAAAGCAGATAAAAAAGTAGAGTGCATTAGATGGCTTCGAGATAATGGCTTAGGTGATATTGTAAAGAATAATATTACAGTAACATTTGGTCAGAACGAAGATAACAAGGCTATGGCTTATGCTAACCTTGCAAGAGAGAAGGGTTTTGAACCGACTCAAGAAGAGAAAGTTCACCCTTCTACTCTTAAAGTAACCATGGAAGATTGGAAGAACAAAGGTAAAAAAGTTCCTGAAGATCTTTTTTGGGTGTTTGATGGAAATCAAACAAAAATAAAAAATAAATAATAGACAAATAAAGGAGTAAATAATATGTCTACTAACAGTGCCCAAGTGGCAAAAAAAGATAATGCAGGTGCATTATCAACGATCAATCTCAGAAATGATTCTGGGAGAGGTTCAGAGGAGATTAAATCGGATGATATGTCAACACCGATTTTAAAGATCCTTCATCAATTATCACCTGAATGTAATTCCGCAGACTCTAAGTATGTACAAGGTTCACAGCCTGGTATGATATATGCTAAAGGTATCGGAACATTAGTTGATGGAAATAAAGGTGTGGATATAATTATCGCACATTGTCAAACCAGATATCCAGAATGGCAAGACATGGGTGATACAGCTGCACCACCAGTCATGACTCATTTAACTGTACCAGCAGATGCGGTTGAAGAGAGAAATGGAAAGTATAGGTTATCTAATGGTAATTATGTAGAGAAAACTGCATACTTTTATGTAGTTGTAACAGGTGATGAGCCTAGACCTGCAGTGATTACTATGAGATCGTCTAATCTAACACCAGCGAGAGAATTGAATCAATTGATTAAAAATCTTAGATTCAAAGATGACAAAGGTGTTTACAATCCAGCAGCTTATGCAGCAGTCTACAATTTGAAAACTGTAGCAAAAAAAGCTGGGACTAAAAACTGGCATGTGTATAAACCATCAATGCTTAGACATTTGGATATCACTAAAAAAGAAGATGCTGGCTTATATTTAATGGCACAAGAGTTACAAAAAACTGTAGCTAAAGGTAGTGTTCAACCTAAATATGAGAAGCAATCTAATGTTAAAAAAGCAGAGAAGATTGTTTAATTCTCTTCGGAGAATAGTTGCAACGGAGAGCGCCAAGGGGAGACTCAAGGCGCTCTCTAAATAATATACACATGAAAGATTTTATAAAATATTTTACAGGTTTGCAGAGAGACTATGGTTTCTGCAATATTGAAAAAGGTTACAAAGATCCAACTACAGGCAAGATAAGATTTAATCCTGGTGACTATGGTTGGGCGGGTAAAAGTATTACAGAGAAAGAATACGAGCTACATTTGCAAGGTAAAAAATCAATCGGTATTCAACCTTGTGATGATAATGGTTTTGCTAGATTTGGTGCAATAGATGTTGATCCAAAAATATACAAAGACTTAGATATTAAATTTTATCTAGATGTTATTCAAAAGAAAGAATTACCACTAGTACCAATTAAATCTAAAAGTGGTGGATTACATTTGTATGTTTTTACTAAGGAACCAGTTAAATCTTTACAGATAAAAGAATTTTTAGAACAAGTATTGTTTTTATTTAAGTTACCATTGAAGACTGAAATATTTCCTAAACAAACTAAACTTGGAACAAATCCAAACGGTGACAGGATAAATGGTAATTTTATAAACTTACCTTATTTTAATGGTAGTGAAAGAGTTGCCTTATCTCCAAACGGAGAGGAGATGTCTTTAGAATTATTTTTAAAATGTATTGAGCTAAATAGAATTGATGAAACAGAATTAAGAGAAAGACAGAATACTTTTATAAGTAACGAATTAAAAGGGGGTGGAGAAGAGTTTAAAGATGGTCCACCTTGTTTAGAAATTTTAACAAAAGAAAAAATAACTTTAACAGATTATAGAGATAGATTTTTATATAACTATATGGTCTTTGCTAAAAAGAAATATGCAGACAATTGGAAAAATAAAGTAATACAGGCAGCAAGAAATTATTTTGTTTTTGATGCAGACTGGACAGATGATCATGTTAAAAAGAAAATTAAAGCGTGGGACAAACCAACCGCAGGTCATTTATGTAGTCAAGAACCAATCAATACAGTTTGTGTAAAAGCAGAGTGTGTAAAAAGAAAATATGGTATAGCTTCAGAAAAGAAACCTGCATGGCCTGCATTAAGTAATTTATTAAAAATAGATCATAAACCAGATCCAGAATATTATTTTACAGTTGAAACTAAAAGTGGTGACACTGTTTCTGTTCACGCTAAAGATGTAAATAAAATAAGAGATCAAAAAGAGATGAGAGGTTTAATAATGGCACAAGCTGATCAACCACCTCCACCAATAAAACCTATGGACTTTCATGAAATAATAGAGTCTTTATTTTCTACAATAGATGTAGTGCAACCAGCTCCAGGGACTTCACCTTTAGATATTCTTAAAAAGAATTTAGAAGGATACATAAATGGTGCTCAGGCTACAAACTATCATTCTTTTAAATCAGGATCACCTTTCAAAGATAAAGAGTTTGTATATTTTATATACGATTCTTTTTACAATGATTATTTAAAAGATAGAGATTGGAAAAAAGATATTTCAAAAACGTCTTACATGATAATTAAATTATTTGAAAAAGATAAAATGGATAAAGATGTAAAATTTGATATTAGAAAAAGATATCCAGGTAAAGATTCAGAAGGTAAACCATTTCCTGCAATACGTGGATGTGTTAAGATTCCTTTATATTTATTTGATAAAGAAGAGGAAGTAGATGAAAATATAGAAATAGAATCTAAGGAGGATATAGTATAGTGATATTCAAATACTTTGGACCTCCAGGCACAGGAAAGACTCACAAACTAATTAGTAGAGCAAAGGCTTATGTAAGAATAGGAACTCCTTTACATAAGATTGGATATTTTGCTTTTACTAAAACAGCAGCCAGGACAGCTAAATCTAGAATGCCAGCCGCTGATAAACACCTGCCTCATTTTCAAACATTACATTCTTTTGCATATCATTCTCTCGGATTAACAGAAAGTAAAGTCATGCAGCCATATCACTATGAAGATTTAGGCTCCACTTTAGGTATCAGGGTTAAGTATCAAGATAAGTATAATGATGAAGAAATAAATTATTTAACATGTGACAATCCTTATTTTCAAATGATTCACAAAGCTATGAATTTAAATATTAGTATTAGAGAGCTCTATGATAAAAATGAACATAATACAAAAGATATAAAAGAATGGGTTATATTAAGACATATAAGTATTAAATTAAAAGAATATAAAGATAAGAAAAAATTATATGACTTTAATGATATGATTGATGCTCTTATTAAAAAAGGTATTGAAAAAAAATTTGATGCTATATTTATAGATGAAGCTCAAGATCTTTCACCGCTTCAATGGAAGCTTTACGATTTACTAAAAACAAAAACAAAAGATATTTATTTAGCAGGGGACGATGATCAAGCTATATTCACCTGGGCAGGAGCTGATGTTAATAGATTTATAAATGAACCTGCAAAAGAAAGAGTATTGATGTACTCAAAAAGAATATCAAAAGCTGTACAAATGCAGTCATCCATACCAGTAGATAAGATTACAGGACTTAGAAAAGAAAAAAAATATTTACCTAGAGACTATGAAGGAGTGGTTCAAAATATAAATAGATTAGATGAAGTTGATTTACAAAAAGGTAATTGGTTAATCTTAACTAGAACATTATCTAGATTACGTAAATTAGGAAAAGAATTAAAAAAGAGAAATTTATATTTTCAAACTAAAAAAGAAAAAAGTTTTAAAGTTAGAATTTTTAAAGCTGCTATAAACTATACAAGATGGTGTAATGGACAAGAATTAGATGCAAAACATATTAAAGATATAAAAGATTATACAGGTGATATTAAATGGGACAAAGAAAAAAAATGGTATGAGATTTTTTTAAAAGCAGATACAAAAGAAAAAGATTACATAAGAAATATGTTAGCAAACGGGGAAAATTTAAATGAAGATGCACGTATATTTATATCTACAATTCATGCAATAAAAGGTGGAGAAAAAGATAACGTGGTTATTTGTTTAGATCTTGGTAACAAACCAAAGAAAGCAATGCAAAAAAGTAATGAGAAAGCTGATGAAGAACATAGAGTATGGTATGTCGGTATTACTAGAGCAAGAAACAATCTTTACAAACTAAAAGCAAACACTAGAAGTAATGAATATAAATTATAAAGGAGAAATATTATGACACATAAAGATATATTTAAAGACTCATTTCCACAAGATCGTCAGATAGGCGGGAGTCACTATAAAAAATTTTTTATACAACCATATGAATTTATTTCTAAAAACGACCTTTCTTTTTTTCAAGGAAACGTTATAAAATATGTTTGTCGTTATAAAAATAAAGCAGGAATACAAGATTTAGAAAAAATAATTCATTACTGTGAATTAGAAATTAAAAAGATGAAAGATGGAAATAAAAAATAAAATACTTGTGGTAGATAATTTTTTTAATTCTAACACTTTAGATAAAATAAAATATGATTTATCTAAAAACGTATTTACAAATAGGTTTACAGAGCGAGATAATACAGTATATCAAAAAATATATTTTAATGTTAATCTATCTTCAAAACATTTTGCAGTTAAAGAAGTTTGTGAAAAACTTAAAAAAATAAATTTTAAAATAAAAGATATTGTTTCACATTATTTTTTAAGTACAACACATAAAGAAGCCACTCCTCATACAGATCCAAATGAATATAATTGCCTTATATATTTACAAGGAGAACATTTTTTAAATAGTGGCACAGGTTTTTTTGATAAAATAGATAATAATTATGTTTTAAATTCTCATATTGGATTTAAAGAAAATAGAGCAATTATTTTTGATTCTGACATAAGTCATTGTTCTCTTCAATTTGATAGTAACTCTGCGAAAAGATATGTTATGGCTAATTTTATAAATAATCCACGAAAGGAAGATAAAAAATGAGTGTAATATATGGATTAGGTATGTTTTTATTTGGTGTAGTATGTCTAGTTATTGCATCCACAATAGCATATTTTATTATTAAACAAGTGATGAAAGAGAAGAAGGAACCAACAAGGTTTGATGATTTAGAATGAGTAAGAGTTTTAAAGAAAAATTTATAGATCCAAAAAATAAAACAGTGAGTGGTAGTTACTGGAACCTGGGTAACCACACACTTTTAATAATGTTTGTGCTTGCTGTAACTTGGGTAATTTGGGTAAGTTACAAATGATAATGCCAGATACAGAGTGGGTTCAACCACAACATTTTCCTGATCTGCGTAAAGCAGATGAAATAGCGATTGACCTGGAGACAAGAGATCCAGATTTAAAATCAAAAGGATCGGGCTCAGTGATAGGTAACGGAGAAATAGTAGGTATTTCAGTTGCTGTGGATGGTTGGTCTGGTTACTATCCTATAGCACATGGCAATGGCAAAAACATGGATAAAAAGCAGGTTTTATCTTGGTTTAAAGATATATGTGAGTCTTCCGCTACAAAAATATTTCATAACGCTATGTATGATGTTTGTTGGATACGTAGCCTGGATATACAAATAAATGGTTTAATTATAGATACTATGATTGCAGCTTCTTTAATTGACGAAAATAGATTTCAATATACATTAAATTCTTGTTCATGGACTTATCTAAACAAAGGTAAGAATGAATCAAAACTTATCAAAGCAGCAAAAGAAAGAGGACTAGATCCAAAAGCAGAGATGTGGAAACTACCTGCTATGGAAGTTGGTGCTTACGCTGAAAAAGATGCAGAGCTAACTTTAGAACTTTGGCAAAAATTTAAAAAACAAATTATCGAAGATGATTTACAAGATGTGTTTAATCTTGAGACTGATCTTTTTCCTTGTCTTGTTGATATGAAATTTCTTGGAGTTCGAGTGGACGTGAGCAGAGCCCATGAATTGAAACAGCAATTACAGCTGCAAGAAGATATGTTACTCCAAAGAATAAAAAAAGAAAGTAACATAGAACCTCAAATATGGGCAGCAAGAAGTATTGCCAAAGTTTTTGAGCAGCTCGGATTAGAGTACGAAAGAACTGCGAAAGCAAATGAACCATCCTTTACAAAAAATTTTCTTCTTAATCATAAACATCCTGTTGTTAAAATGATAGCAGAAGCTAGAAAAATAAACAAGGTTAGAACTACATTCATAGATACAATACTAGAACATGAGCATTTAGGTAGAATACATGCAGATATAAATCAAATTAGATCTGATGATGGTGGCACGGTTACTGGTAGATTTAGTTATTCTAATCCAAATTTACAACAAATACCTGCAAGAGATCCAGTTACAGGACCAATGCTTAGATCTTTATTCATACCTGAAGAAGGAATGAAATGGGGTTGTTTTGATTACTCACAACAAGAACCAAGACTTGTAGCACACTATGCATTAAGATTTAAATTACCTTCTGCAAAAACAATTTCAGATTCATACTCAAATGATTCTTCAACAGACTTTCATAAAATAGTTGCAGAGATGGCAGAGATAGATCGTAAAGATGCAAAAACAATTAATCTTGGATTGTTTTATGGTATGGGTAAAGCAAAACTACAGGCAGAGTTAGGTGTATCAAAAGAAAAATCAGATGAATTATTTACAACTTACCATAGCCGTGTACCTTTTGTTAAACAACTAATGAATGAAGTTATGGAAGCTGCACAATCAAGGGGACAAATAAAAACATTATTGGGTAGACGTTGTAGATTTCCTAAATATGAACCTATACTAAGAGGTAGAGATTGGGGAACTTATGTTCCTGCGGAAGATCATGAAAGAATATTAGAACTCCAGGCTATGGGTCCT
>VTLG01012307.1_pt1 | contig 27619 bp, 16 predicted proteins | sample 4694571 | NCBI WGS metagenome assembly VTLG01 (sample SAMN12604809, study PRJNA352737) | marine metagenome | biome: ENVO:00000447; feature: ENVO:00000209|ENVO:00000569|ENVO:01000036; material: ENVO:00002151; isolation source: viral sequences binned using virsorter ...
AATATTATCCATTAATTCATCCATTTTAATTTCATTAATAAGTGGTCTTTAGTATTTATAAATTAAATTAAATTATACCGCCCTTAGGATTAGACTTTACTATGTTTGCATCTAATTCCACAGTATCAGTATTCGCTTTAGTGGCACTATCTTCTGCTTCTGCTTTACCACCAGAATCACCAAGACCAGCACCCATACCCATTACTTGATCTAGAGGTAATCCTGTTTCGGGATCAACTGGAATAGAAGGATCTGGAATAGTACCATCTTTAATTTCCTTCTTAATAAGTTCATCTTGCTCAATAATCTCTTCATCTGTTTGACGAAGAATTTTGCGGCGTAGATAATCTTGAGAGAAGTATTTTCCAACATGAGGTGCTGCAACTTCAACCATACTCAATCTCTCATTAAGGAGTTCTGCTTCTTTAAGTTCCGAGAAATGATTATCATACAAGAAGTCATATTGAATATGCTCTTCCATTATCTCCCAATCTTCGGGAGTAACAATATTTTTAAGAAGTAATTGAGTTCTCAACATATCATTAAACATATAAGAGAATCTCTTTCTCAATCTTGCAACAAACTTACTGAACTTAACTTCATCTCTTAGGATCTCAGAAGATCTCCCCAAGTTAAATCCACCTTCTCCATCCATTCTTGACGGGGGAACATTAAGTGAACGGTAGAGTTTCTTTTTAAAGTATTCAATATCAGTAATTTCTCCAAGGTTTTGGCCTCCTGGCAACGTTGTGATTTCTGTTCCCCTTCCACCTTCCCTTCTTGGGAGCCAAAAATCCTCAAGCATGGACATGTATTTCTTGTCATCTCTAATTTCTCCAGTAGACGCATCATATACTAACTTGTTACGATAACGCATCATAACATCACGAAGATATTGTTCTGCCTTTACCTTAGGAAGATTACCAACATCAATATAGAAAATACGACGTTCTGGTGCTCTTGATAATCTGTAAATAACAAGACTATCCTCAATCATTCTAAGTTGATTGAGTGACTTAATTGCTTTATGAAGATATGAGAGTGTATTGCCTTTATTTCTATCAACAAGACCTGATGTACAATATGTGATAGAATCTTTAGTAAACTTTATACCACCATGACCACCCATAGATCCTGGGTTATTGGTAGGGTATGTCATCTTGGGATTATAGATGAAATACTCTTCAATCTCAGGGAATGCATAATCCATGGGATTGTCAGTATGCACATTAGAAAGACGTTGTTTGTCTTTAGGATCTTTCTTCTGCTGACGAACAAAACGCATTTTCATTGCGTCAATATATCTTAACTCCTGAATCCCTTCATGAGGATTCTTTAAATCAATTACTTTATTATAATATAATCTACCATCAATATACCAATTCCTATAGATTTCATGTGATTTTCTATCAAAATCTAAAAGTTCTAAAATAAACTTAAATTCTTTCCTAATCTTATCTTTTATACCATCACTAGCATTAAGGTTTGAAAGCTCAACTGATACTGGAGTATCATTAGTATCCGATACTACTGCTTCATTTACAATATCTTCAATGGCACTATCACACTCTGGGTGAAGTGCCATTTCTCGATATCTTTTAATTAAATCAAATTCAGTTCTATAAACACCCTCAAGATCAATATAAGATCCAAAAAACCCACTACTTAAATAATGACTAACACCGTCTTCATTATTAGGAGGAACAGGTGAAACTACCCCAGGACTTACTGGGGCATCATCTTCAATCGAAAATCCAAACAGCTTGGCCATAATTTATTATACTAACCGGATACCTTTGTAGTATTTAGGGAATCAAATTAGGCGTTATCTTTGGTATATGCCCCAGGCTCCCAGTACTGAACCTGGAATTCAACTGTATACTCTTCAATTGCATCTGAACTATCATAAGAAAGATCAATTGCAGAAATACTTGTTGGAAAAATATCAAAGAAAGTGTAAGTTTTTAATGGAGTAATTGCACTTCCACTGAGAGCATCACTATTACTATCAGATCCCATTCCCTTATCAGCACCTCGTCCAAGTTGATGAACAAGTGCATAAGTCATATAAGAAGATGGATTAGTTGCACCAGTAGCATTACTATTTTTACTCATACCCTCTATCCACTTTTCAAATGCATCACGAATTAAGAAATTCTCATCATTAATAATAGTGGTTGACCAGACATCATAAGTTCTGTCTCCAGCAACTTTTAAAATACGACCTCTGAAAGGGATATCAATTGGGGCAATATTGGAAGCAGGCAATTGTGCTGCTTTACATAAAAACTTAAAGCTATCTGCTTCTTGATTTTCTCCGGTTCTCCAGGTATTATTACCTGCAGCTTCTGGAAACGAGGGAATTTCTACCTCGAATAAATTGGGTCTTGCACCGCCTCCGGCAAGTTTTGATTTGAAAGCGGTGATTGTTCTAAGCGTTGACATTTAATGGTTCCTCCTATGTAAGTTATATTGAATTAAATGAATTAAGTGTTACCAGCTACTTCTTCAAAGCTAACACCAGTACGTGTAGCAACGAAGGATAGTGTGATATAGTTGATCGATTTCGCAGGCTTAAGGAAAATATCCGCCCTAAATTCATTGTTATCAATCACTTCAGGAGTATTGTTAGTCTCATCGCAAATAACCAAGAAATCATAAACTCCTCGCTTAGCTTGAACATCCCGTAGGTAAGGTTCAACAATGTTAACGAAGTTAGCCCTTGTTGTTTGATCATTAAGTTCAAATAGTTGTGATTGAGCAGTTCTTTGAAGAGCTTGCTCAACTGTAAGGAACAATCTCCGAACATTAATTCTATCAAATGCTGATGGATAAGCAAGACCCGTCTTATCACCAAAGAGAAGAACACCAGCGCCGGGTTGATTTATAATAGAGTTAACTCTTGCAGTATAAAGAAGATCTCTTTGTGCTTTAGATGGATTATATGCAAGTTTTACTGCATTGTTAAGAGTACCTCTTTGCAATCCTGCTGGCGAGAACCATGGGAAAGCATTAATATTAGTCCTTGTCATCAATCCACCAATATCTCCATTACATGGGATGTAACGGAACTTGTTATTAAAACGATCATAAGTGTACTTATAACCACTATCAAATATTGCATACGAAGATGAAGTAAGAGCACTAAAGAATCTAATAACATTCGTTGTTTGTGTTGTTGTATTTGTTAAATCAACAACATTTGGTCTATGTGGTGAAATACAAGCTACACAATCCTTTCTACTCTCAGCAATAGCAATACACTTGTTTGCTTTTGCTTGAGAATCTGATTCAACTGATAAACCAGGACCTTGTAGTACATAATCAACTTCGACTTCATCTTTATTGGCAAAGAGTTCATATGAAGTAATTAAATCACCCAATTCTGCCTTCATTCCCTTTGCGTTGAGTCCAATCGCACCTGTTCCACCTGAATAATCAGTACCACCTTTAAGAGTGTATGTTACATTTCCAAGAGCACTAAACGTTACATCCTGTGCATCTTGACCCCACACACCTTCTGCAGTTGTTTCTGGTGTATATGAAGTCGAGAATCCAGTTGCTGTAGGTGTCGTACTCCACTGAGAATCACTTGCTTGAGATGCGTTATATCCTGCGTAAATATACTTGGAAGCATCAGCAAGATAATCTTTATACCAAATTCTCTGTGGTGAATTAACTTGAGAAATAGTATCTGCTGCTTTAGATATACTTAAGTGCTTCTCAAGCATATTTCCTTGAATACCTGTTACAGTACCAGTATCATCAACAATGGCAAAATGCATTGCATCATTCTTACCATTTCTAGCAGCTACATAAGTATTTGTTCTTGGTTTTGGTGCAATAGTTTTCCAATAAACTGTTGAATTCATTAATCCAAGAGTTTGTTGATCATACCAATCCTTAATATTTCCTGCAGTAAGTCCTGTGGCAGTTGATACTCCAGAATTATTAACAAAAAATACAGTATCATCATTTTCAAACGAAGATACAGAATTTCCCTGCGCATAATCAATACCAGTTTCTGTTCCTGCAGAAGATACTCTAGAAAGTACTTTTACATCAACTGTACTATTTCCATTAGTAGCGTCTGTAGTTATTCCAGTAACAATACCTTTTAAATAACCATTAAATAAAGCAGTGGTTCCAACACCAGCAATTGGTGTAGTGGTAATAGCAGTCGTTACTCCATACCCAATTGAAGCATAACGTGAGGGATTAGTAGTTGCAATACCAATAGTTTGATCTGCAAAATCATCAATCGCGCAGATCTTAAGATTATTTGCCCAAGATCCTGGGTTCTTTGCTGCATAAGTATAATTTACAGATTCTCCAGACCAACTATTTTGGTAATTATCATAGTTCTTAATCTTTGTAGCTTGTCCAGATTCAGACCCAACTCCAGCATTTGCATTATTAATTTTACTACCATCAGTTCTTACAACCTTAAGGACTCCTCCATAAGAAAGAAAAGCAGAAGCAGTCATCCAATACTCATACTGAGCATCTGTGGAGATTGGTTTGCCAAATGTGTTGATTAATTGCTGCTCAGTTTGGATATTAGTAGCTTCATCTACTGGACCAATTTCAAAAGGACCCGCAATTGCACCAATATTATCCAATACATTATCTGCTCTCCCGACTGTTAAATCAACTTCCCGTGTAATTACACCAGGAGATAATTGAGGAGTCGCCATTTTTTTCTCCGTAATTCTCAGTTTATCTAAAAATTATTTATTGTTTTGAAGGTTTACATATAGTCCCACATGTAATTCATACCACCACCTTTGTCTCCATACTCATCGGTGAACCATCTATCTCCATCTTCATCTACAAAACTATCATCATTCATTCCATCATCCATGAAACCAAAAGGTGCCATATCCTGTTCTATTTGATTTTTCTGTTCTTCATATAATCTCTTCCTTACATCTTGATCAGTAAGTTCTTTAAAGTAATCTTGTGCTACTAACCATGCATATATTACAAGACACATAGCAAGATCATCATTACATCCCTCTTCTGCTTCAAATGAATTATGCTTTTGAATAAATGTCGTCAATTCACTCATGATATCATAATCACTAAAAAGAAGTTTATTCTCTTCAATCATTGTCTTTAAATTAAGACATCCAACCTTTTTAACAGTCTTGGACATCTTTACTCCAAGTTGGGTTTTTTTACCTGAAAAACCTTGCCCCACAATTTGCCCCGCTCTGCCCCTCATAGAGCACATAAGCAAATTTTGATACTCCAGATCATATTGAAGTATTGAAGCAACCTGGTCCCCAACGTCGTTGACCTCACAGAGTATAAATGCCTCATTATAACTCTTTGCAACTTCGTATATTACACTTGGAAATAGCATTGGTTTAATTTCACTATTTCTATATTTGGCAACAACTTGATGAGGAAATTGTGTGATATCTACAACAACAAATGCAGAGTAATCTTTTCCAACCCCTCGTGCCACATCAACTGTGACAACATAATCATGATCTTCTATAGGATCATCGTATACATCAAATCCAGCATTTCTCTTTTTTGGATTATCATAAACAAGTGTCCTTAATTTACTTGGTGCAATAAGGGTATCTACAGAACCAAGAAATTCGCATTCAAACTCAACTTTAAATTGAGCATCAGAAGTATTAGCAATAGTTTGCTCTTTCCATTTAGCATCCCTACCAGGTACTTCTGACCAATGAACTTCCGTGGGTATATATTCGTTTTTACCTCTTTCCGCATCATGCCACATACGGTAGAAATGATTCATACCATGTGGTGTAGATACTATGATGACTTTTGTGCTTTGACCAGAAGAAATAGTAGGATAAACAGAGGCAAAGAATTGGTCAGCAATGTGATTCGGGATGAAAGCGAACTCGTCGAGAAAGATGACATTATAGGAACCGCCTCGGACAGCACTCGCAGATGTAGAAGCTGCCAATATCTTACTGCCATTCTCTAACTCCAAAGAACCTTTATTCCAAGATAAAATACCTTGTTGCATCCATTTAGGTAAGTTCTCATATGCAAGTTGCAATCTTCCAAGCAAATCTCTAGCAGTAGATGCTTTGTTTGCTAGAATTGCAATATTTACATTATCATTAAAAACTGCATAATGTAACAAATATGAAACCACAGTAGTTGACTTACCAGTCTGTCGTGGCATCTTACATATATTAAATCTATTCCCATGAAAATTTTCAATCAACTTCTTTTGAAATGGATACATGTTAAAAGGAACAAGACCCTCATCCAAAGAAACAATCTGTATATAATTCTGCGTAAAATAAACAGGATCTTCTTTACACCTAACAAATTCAAAAACTTGATCTTGTGTAAATTCAATCTGGGTATTAGCTTTCTTTAGATTTGGATTACCAAGATAAATGTCATCAATTAAAGGCATAATACAATCTCCTACATCATTTTTATATAGTGAGTGGTATATCTAATGTTTTAGAAGAATCCAGTTTAATATTTCCCGAAATAGAAATCCTATCTTCATCACAATTATAAAAAGGATATACTTGATGATGGAGACGTGAAGGAAAAAATAGTATTCTCCCCTCATCCTTTCCACTTAAACCATATCTCTTCATTCTAAATCTACCAAATATATCTAAGTAGTGAAATTCAAACATACTATTTACTGGCATATTAGTACCTTTGGAATTGGGTAAATTAATTTGATCCTCAATATCAAAAGGAATCTTCATCCATATAACAAAACTATAAACCCCACCATGATTATGAAGAGGATTAAACTCATGCTTCTTTTGATAATTTACCCAAAAACTATCCAAACAAAATGGATGTGACTTAGTAGTTGGAATATCCCCTGCAATATTACCAAAGGCTTTCTGATGCTCATTCAACAAGACACCTAATACATTACTACTAAACCATCCATCCTTATCTTCAAGTGTATAACTTTCACTTATATTACCAGCAAGTTTGGATCTCTCATCTCCTTTCTTATTATCAATACATTTCCACAGATAATCCATCTGGTTTGAATCCAATCTTGATTCAATCCATCCAACATTATCAGGATTAACAACTATCACTTCATTCATAATACAATCTCCTACATCATTTCACCAAATAGATGTTTTTCTGTTTTATTTAACATAAATTTTTTATCGTGTTCTATAGTTCTCCTTGTCATATCCAATATTTTTTGCAAATTTTCTGCTTTTTTCTTTAACTCCTCTATTTCTTTGTTACTTTCGTCCTCCCGTTTGGAGGAGTGGTTCTCCTGGGTCATAGTCCGATACTTGGTAATTCCAGAGTCTAGCTCCAGGATAGACTTTCCTTATCTGATCCTGTACTTCTCTGCGTGATGGGATTTTGATTTGGGGGAAGAACATTTGTATCTGATAATTCTTTCCTCGCCAAGCCAAATAAACATGTACTATATTTCCTGTTTTATTCCAACTTGGAATTCTTTTTGCTTCATGAATTCCATTTGTGCAAGCACATGGTTGTGCTCCACAACTAGGACACTTAGCACCATCCTTTATTGGTTGTGGTCTTATAATATCAATAATATGCGTAAAGGTATTTCCATCCGCATCTTCAACTGTCAGATTTTCTCTATAAAATCTTTTAAATGATTTCATCAATTTTTGATAAGTATCCCTTAATATTTATTAAAATACCTATCTATAGCCCATAAAATGATTTCACAATTAACCATCCAATGCTACAGTAAGACCAAGAGACATTCCTGGTAGAGACTGCCAAGTAGTTCCATCATAAAACTCCATCTTTTTACTGGTGGTATTAAAGATCATAGCACCTTCAGTAACAGTAAGAGCATCTCTTTGTGTAGTAGTCAATACTGGAGGATAAAATGCACCAGTAGTTCCAACTGATTTCATTGCTGGTGCAAAAATTTCACCAGTATTGGCATCTAAAGTAATTCCGGTGCCAACATTTACTTTATTAGTATTTCCATCAATTGTAACTGAGGAAGAACCAACGGTAAGAACACCAACAATTCGTGCATCACCATGAACAAAAAGACTTGTTCCAGATGCACCAACAGCGCCAACAGTTAATGTATGAGTAGCACTTGTAGTTCCAACACCAGCATTAGAAAGTGTATGAATACCAGTAGCATTAATACTCCATAAATCTTTCTGTCCTGGAAGGTTGGTAAGTTCTGATCCATCTCCTACAAATTTCGTTGCAGTTATAACACCAGTAACATTAATACCTGAATTACTTGCAGTAATAATACCAGCACCACATTTTAATGTTGCAACAGTTGTAATACCAGATACATCTAAAGAAGTAGCAGTTGCAATACCAAGAGAAGAGGTTTGTTCGGTAAGAGATGTTAAATATTCAATTCCATTTCTTGTTGCTGGATAAACTCTATCATTATCACTATAAGTTTCTCTAGCAGAAGTAAGATATTGATAAGTAGTAACACCTCCTAATAACTGACCATTAGTTATTGAAGAGAAATCAGTTCCACCTTTATAAATTACAAACCAAGCACCCTGAACTATACTAAAAATTGCAATTTTTGCATTATCACTTTCATGTAAAAAATAATAATAATTTGTATCATCTTGATAAAATCTTGCTGACCCCGCACCTATTGTACCAGCTCCCAAATAATATCCTGTAGATTGTCTCTCATAAGTTCCATCAAATGTACTCCCAGACGCACTTAAAATTAATTTTGAATAATCTGTTTCAAATTTACCGCCTAGATTAAGAAGAGGTGCCAAAGAAATTGATGATCCAGAACCAGCAATTACATTATTAATACCAGTAATTTCTTTTTTAGTAGGATCAAAGGTGATTGACCCAGAACCAACAGTAAGAATACCAGTTACCCTAGCATCACCTTCAATCCAAAGCTTTGTGGCAGTTATAACACCAGTAACATTAATACCCGAATCACTTGCAGTAATAATACCAGCACCTACATGAAGTGATGGAGTAGTTACAATACCAGCACTAACACTAACTCCAACTGTATCAACAATTATTCCTGCCTGGAAGGTGCTAATACCAGTTGAATCTACATGTTTTACATCATCATATGTAATAGTTCCCGCAACAGAAACATTTCCAGTAGCATGAATATCACCACCAACGATTAATGTATAAGAAGAACTTGCTGTTGTTCCAATTCCTACACTTTTAGTAGTATGAATACCAACCGAATCAGTAGTCCATGTTCCTGCAGCACCTACACTACTACTTCCAAGAGCCGTACTTGCAATTCCTACCCAATGAGTACCAGAAGTTCCACCACCATATATTAATAAATCGCCTGTTGTAATTCCAGCAATATTAACATCATCAAGATCCTTAACAAATCCAGCACCACCTCCACCAATTGTATATAATTGCTGCTCAACTCTATTAACAAATAACCGATAATTTGCTGCTAAATCTTTAAGGGTAGCAAACTGCTGATCAGTAGGTGTAAGAGGATCATTTCCTTGCTTAAGATTTGGATCTGGAGTTAAAGGGCGATCATTATATATTTCAGTTAAATGTTGTTGAGTTCCTTTTAAATCCTCAACAATTTTATAAAGCTCTATAATATTAAGTCCTTGCTCTTCTCTCTTTTCATCTAACTTAGATAAACCTTTCTTTAAATCCCTTATAGGATCATCATAATATTTGGGTTGAGGAAGATTAGCAATCTCTTCTTTTAATCCTTCAAAATAAGTCTTGAGAGTTTTATTTGATTCATAATTTTTATTATAAGATTCTGTAATCTGCTGTTCAATCTTTTGCTTAGCTTCATTCAGTTTACTTAAAATACTCTTTTTTAATCTCCTATCATCATCTTTAAATTGATCTTTATGTTCCCAAATTTTTATAGCAGTTTCTTTTAATTCCTCATATATCTTATCTTTTGTTTCTTTAAGATCTTCTCTTATCTTATTAACTTCTCCTCTACGTTCAAAATCTTTAGTATCAAGACTTTCTGATAGAGTATCGATATCAGAATCAAACTTAGTTTTAAGATCTAATATGTGATCATTAAGTTTAATAAAATCATCATCAATTACACTAAAAGTTTTACCAATCCAAGTAAAATCAGGAACTTCATTAACTTCATTAACCCATTTGGGGAATATAGGAATTTCACTTCTTACTCTTTCAACTTCTTCACGAATTTTTTTAAGATCTGTTAGATAAACTTCCGGTTCAGGAAGTTCATCAATATTTTGATTTGTAAGATCTAATTTATGTTCAATACTTTTAATCTGTTCATCATAATATTTTACTTCAGGAAGATCTTTAATCTCCTCCCTTACTAAATCAATTTGTTCACATATTGCTTCTACTTCTCTATCATATTCCTTTATCTCAGGAATCTCAGGAATACTCTCTTTAATCTGCTCAACATAGGCAGAAAGTTTTTCTAATTCTTCATCATAATACTTAATTTCAGGAATATTAGGTATATCCCTTCTTACGTCATTAATAAGACGTATTACTTCTGTAAGATCCTCTGCTTCTACAGGTTCTTCTATTGTCTCTTCTACAATATCTTCTTCTTGCTTTTCAACAAACTCCTCAACTGAAGGTAAATCTTCTTTTATAAACTCATCCGCTGATGGTAATTCACTTAAATCTTCAGTGAAATCATTGATCGACGGTAGCTGGTCGTTTGACATGGTATGAGTAAATTAAATACTTTGGGATTTCTCTCCCTTTTTTATTTATTATCTTTAGGTAGTCCGGACTTTATAATTTTTGCAAGATCTGCTGTGGATCCTACAAAAAGTGCATTATTAACAGTTGATGGTCCTTTTTGTTTTGTCTCTTCTTCAACATCCTTTAATTTTTTCTGAAGATCCATTAACTTATCAGTGGCATCAGAAACACTCTTAATTAATTGTCCAGCAACTTCATAAGCTCTAGGCATTTCACTTTCTTGTGCCAATTCAAGAATTCCATTAATTGCTTCTTGACCTTTTTCAATTATAGAATATAAATTTCCTCTTGTATATTCATAATCTTTGGTAATATCATCTTGAGTAAGTCTATCTGGTTTTTCTCTATCTACACCAACAACAACTTCACTTTCATCTACCGAAATTTCAGTAGGAGTAATATTAAAAGTTTCATCCAATTTTTTTGTCATCTTCATGTAATTTAATCCCAACTACCATCAAATCCAAAATCATCTCCAGTCTCAATTAAAACATTATCAGCAGCAGTTATCTTACCAACATTAGCACCAGCAACATGACCAACTGCTGTAGTACCATCTTGTCCTCGAAGAACTGTAAGTTTATTTCCAGTCTTCTTATCAACATACAGCTCTTCATTATCAATTACAATATATGTATTTTCTGGAATATTAGTGGCATCATTAACTTCAATATAAGCATCTGCCAAACTTATATCATTAGTAAGATTGGTCGCAATATCTCCATCATAATTCTTAGTTGCTCTTGGAGTAACAGAATATGTAAGATCTCTTCCTCCAGTTCTAGAATCTGCGCTGGAAGAATCTGCAGCAATATACCCAATAGAAACCTTCTTGATAATATCCGAACTGGCAGAAGATACAGGTCCAAACAGATAAGTCTTTGCTGTAAATCTTAATGAATATAATAAAACTCTTCTAGTGCTAAAATCACCCTCATAATCATCAGTCATAGTAATATTATCTAAAATCACAGGAATATCTCTTTTCTCTCCAAGTGATTCTACAAGATCAACTGTTACGCTATATGCTGGTTGAAAATAAGGTACTATTTGTTCTACAATTTGTAAAGCATCGTCATTTAACTTACACATAATAGCAAGTTCAAATTGCATATTATATGGAACCGGCATATATGTCTTTTTCTCTACCGATTTATCAGCGCTTTCTCCAGCAAGAAAAGTTTGAGTAGTTGTTACTTTTCTACTAGGATCATATGTCATCCCAACAAATTCAAATGACATTCTTGGTAATGTTATTTGAACAGATTTATTTAAATTGGGAGATTGTTCAAGTCTTGCTAAAAACTTTTGAGTAGGACCATATGCAAGAGGTACTTTAATCACACTATTAGTGTCACCAGCACTATCAGTATGCTTGATAGTTATCCCATTAAATAACGTACCAAAGGAAATAATAGTTTTTCTTAATATTTCGTGATAAAAATACTCAAACATTATACGATACTTTTATTAGCTCTATTTATGATCACGGAGTTCCAAACGGATTACCCTCAGAAAAATCTAATATTGCATCTGCTGCTGTCTCAATATTATCATTATCTGCGAATGGAGTCACAATATCATCTGTATTATAAATTCTAAGTTTTCTAGATGCACCACTTTCTGATCCAGTAAGTGTTTCCCCAACTACAAATGATCCTGAAACTATTTTAACCGTTAGTACAGAAGTTGAAGTATCCCAACTATTAACAAGTGCTGTTACACCACTACTAGATCCAGTAACAGTTTCATTAAGAATATAATCACCACTACTAGAAGTGTCTGGTGAAGAAAGTGTTATAGTAGGTGCGGGACTACTAGTTCCAAGTATATATCCATGTCCAGCGTCTACTATTCTAATTGACGTAACTATACCAGCAGGACTGATAATTGCAGTACCCTTTGCTGTATGTATTCCAACAGCTATATCAACATAATTCTTATCAGCAGCCGAATTACCAATTGATATTGTTGGTGGAGCAAGATATCCTCCCCCACCATAAGTAATTCCGATACCAGTAACAATACCCGAATTAGCAATACCAAATTCAAAGTTTGTTGTAGCAACACCAACATTAATTGCTACTTTACTCATGAAAATTGAACCCACTCCAATTGAGGATACATAAGTATCTGTCTGAATAAAGTTACCAGTCAAAGCAGTACCATAAACATCACTATGACCAATAGCCAACCTAACCCTATCACCAACAATAATATTTGTTGTCCCAATACCTGTAATAATATCTGATCCAATACCTAATATTCCTTGAGTTTGAACAGAAGTTAGTCGCATATGGCAAGTACCTAATGCCCTAAACGCCTCATCTGCTCCACCAGGAGAGTCGATAGTTATAGTGGGAGTATCTTTATAACCATATCCACTATTTCCTATAGAAATTGAAGTTAGAGTACCACCAATAGAAATAGTTGCTGTAGCTGTAGCTCTTACTTGTGCAGTAGATCCTGAGAAAGAAAGAAGTGGTGCTACTGTATAACCAGCACCAATAGTTGCTCCTGTACCAGTAGCCCAAGGATCAGAAACATTAAATGAAACTGCAGTAACAATGCCTGTTATAGGATGAATAGTTACAATACCAACTGCAGCAACTGTTGGAACTTCTTTACCATATACTCCACCATTAGTCGTAATTGCCACAGTAGGTGCTGTAGTATATGCTCTACCAGTAGTGCTAAACGCTATAGATGATGGATTAAGAGAAGAACCTGTTAATTCTATAGTTGCAGCAGCTCCTGAAGCAACAGGTGCTGAAAATGTTATCGTTGGAACACTTGTATAGAATTTACCTTCAGATCCAATAGCAACACTCTTTACTGTTCCTCCAGTAAGAGAATAAGTATCTAATGTTGCTGTTGCAGTCGCAACATTTCCAGTTCCTGTAGGTAAAGCAAATGTAATTCTTGGAGCTCTCTTATAAAATACTCCTCCAGTTGTCCCTCCTGGATATAAGTATTCTACAGCACCCGTATCGATAGTTGCAGCAATAACACTTACCCCTGCTCCAATTGGACTCTTAATAGTAGCAGTTGCTGCAGCACCTACATGTGTGGGAGTCTCAAAGGTTACTGTAGGTGCCGTCACATACCCTCCACCTGCTGCGGAAATCGTTACAATACCAACTGCACCAGTTGATGCAATACCAACCGTTGCTGCCGCTCCTACGCCTGTGTTATGGACAAATGCAATACCAGGAGCAACAGTATATCCAATACCAGGATTTCTTAATTCAACACCCTGAACTTTATTAACCTTGACTCCATCACAATCAATAATACTATCGATTAAAGTTGCAATTCCTACTGCATCCGTTCCTCCAGATGGTGCTGAGGAAATAGCAACTCTTGGTGCTGTAGTATAGTTATATCCTCTATTTTCTATAGTAATAAACCTTACTGCGTTATTAACCACGCCAGTATATGCAGTGGCAGTAGAAGCAGTTCCTACCATAGCAAGAGATTGAATGTAACCTTTATCAACTACATTATCATCAATATCTGCAATACCAACATCAACCACCTCATCTTCATATCTAAAGAGTTCACATCTTAATTCATAAACATAATTCTTTTGAAGCTGATAGAAAGGTTTTTCATGCTCTACAAATTTAATTTCAAATAAGCGATCTCCTAATGGAAACCAAATTAAATCTCCTTCTTTTGGTCGAGTTGCTAATTCTATATTAGGTATATTCTTAATAAGAGGTGTTATATAACTTTCATATCTTTCTTGGGAAATAACTAGAACAAGATCATCAAGATCTTGAATTCCAAATTTAGACATGATGGTTCCCAAACCTTCATATCCTTCATAATTATCTACATATGCTTCCAAAGGATAAGCATCAGTAAATTTAGACTCAATTACTTCTCTTATTATTGTATTTTTGGTTATATATTGTCTAGGTATATAATATATTTCTACACCATATATACGTAGTTGTTCATTCACCAAATCTTGAATAAGATTCTGTTCTGTTGTTGACCCTTGTTGAAAATATGGATTAAGTACCATAGCACTAACCTATCATATCTAAAGGTGGAAGTTCATAAGTGCTAGACATTTTCTCCCTAATTCTTTCTATTTCTTTTTCACCATCATCATATATTTGTCTTCCATTTAATTCTACACCACCAGGAAGTTTTACTCCACCAAATTTAATTAAATTTTGACCCCATTGTCTTTTTAACAATGCAGTAAAATAAAGTTTTAAGAAAGAATCATTCCAAACCCTTGAAAAATCATTTGGATCAAGAAGTCTGTAACAATCCATAATAATATAATCATTCTTTGACATACTTCCCCAATCAATATCAAGATATAATCTATCCATTCTTTGATTAAATCTTATTTGTTTTTGAGTTGTTAATAAAAATTCAATATCTTCAAGGTAAGTTTTCACCATTGCATATGTTAAAATTTCAGTAGATCCCCAATAGTAAATATCATTAAGGAATAACTGATATTTAACACTAAACATATTATTAGTAACAGTATTAGTTCCATCAAAATGAAATATCTTTGTCACTCCAATAACTGAAGGAGGGACTTGTAGATAATTACTATTTTCTTCCCAATCAAAATTTACTGTTGATCCATCAATAGTTGCACTAGCAGTTGTTGTAGTTATTCCTGCAGTATTGCCGCCACCTCTTGCTCTTCCTCTATCAATATCGTCTTGTGTAATTTTATATTTTAAAAATGTTTGAGCTACTCCATCAAAGTGCCTCTCATGGAAATATTGAAGAGCATCATCTAAAAGATCTCCTACTTGCTCCTCAGCAACATTAATTTCCAAGACAGGAGCACCCAGTTGCCTCTTAGCATACTCAATTAATTCGGATCTAGTACTAGGCTGCGACATCTATTTAGTATATTTAAATTATTTATGGTGCTGAAGCAATTCCTGCATTAACAAGAACATTTCCTGAAGCTATAGTATATACAGTAGAACCAGAACTCACCAAAATATTATGAACATATCTACCTTCCGATAAATTTCTAGTTATAGCAGGTTGTAAAGTTAGATCAAATTTTCCTCCCGCAGCACTTGTAAATCCAACAGTAAAAGTTGCTTCAGCACCTATAGTTGCTCCAACAGCAACACTTTTTGCCATTTGTGCCGATCCACTCCAACTTGAAAAATCAAAAGCAGTACCACTTGGATTTGTAATAGTAAAAGAATCTTTAAAATTTGCTCCAGTATTAATTACTAAATTAACACCTTGAGAAGTTCCTGCATTAGGATCAAATTTAAATGAATGACTTGCCATTAGATACTCCTCTCCGCTAATCCTTTAAGTAAAGATTTAATTTCATTTAACTCTGTTTTAATAGAATCAAAATCATTCTCTAGATCTTCAATTCTGTCACTTTCCTTTTCTTGAAATTTCTTTCTAGAAAGATATGAATCATACTCTAATTTATTATCATTAATAATAGCTTTTGTGCTAGAATCTCTAAAAAGAGAACTATTTCCCTCAACTGGAATTAAATTTCTTTTCATTTTATGCAAGTGCAATAACCCTTAGATCTTGAATAATTGGCACAACCGATTGACTTGTAGATGTCATAACTAATTTAATTCTAGCAACTTTAAATGATGGTAATTCATCAATTGTCCACTCATACTCCCTAAACGATCTAGGTCCAGGTACATAATCATAAAAATCATTTTTCGCTATAAGAGTATCAGGAGATCCTGTATTCTTAGAAGAATCAATTACTCTCCCATCCGTAAGATTTGAATATCCAGGGAATGGAGTGAAACTAACATCACCATCTACACTATTATGAATTTGATAGAATGCTCTAATATCATTCTCCTCACTAATAGATGCAGTAAGCATTACCTTTATAGCAGTTGCTGAATTTGTTAAAACAACAGGTCGTGAAACATAAAAACACTTGTTTGGATCATCCGCAATAGTATTTGCTCTCTCATCATTTACATAATCAGTTATAGGTCTATTTACTCTATTTGAAGTAAATATAACATTTGTTCTTGTAAGATCAATTTGTGGAGAAAGTTTTGAATCAGAACTTATTAAATTCATATTCATAGTAAAAGACTTTTTCCCCGGAAGAGTAGTAAGTCTAGCATCTTCATTTACTTTAGAAGCAACTATTCTTGGAGAAGAAAAATAATTAAGAGCATTTAAAGTAACTGGTTGGAAACCTTTATCAACATAAGGAGATTCAGTTCCATCAATACTCTTACCAGAAATTGTTCTTACTGAAGAAGATAGTGTTGTAAATACAGGAGTAATCGCCACTATCTCTGGAGTTATAATTTCAAAGGGAACATTATAAGTTGCCTTAACATTAGACCCTCCAAAAGATCCAGTTTCATTAAAACGAAGACTGGGCCAACCAACACTTCCAGTTCTATCTGTTATATTAGTTCCTGAAGAATCATCAACTTTTAAGTAGAAATAATCAAGTCCTATTTGCTCATCAATACTCCCTTCATTTAAATCATGAGTCTTATTAATTCTCAGAAGAGATATCCCATTCATTTCATACTTATGAACTCTTTGTCCATTCGTATACGCAAAGGCCTTTGTTCCATCAATTTCTCTTGTAACTCCAGTCAACTCATTTGAAGCATGTCCAGTATAGCTAATAATTTCATTTCCAATTTTAATATATCCAGGATTAGTGGCTCCAACAGCAACATTTTCAAATTCTGTAAAGTTTGCAGTACTTGCAAGAGAAATATTTCCCGTACTAGAAGCAGAATAATCTGTATTTATCTCTGTTGGTGAAATATTACCCTGTGCATTTGATACAGTAACCTTATTAACATCTGAATGCATTCCATGATTTCTCATATCTATTTTAAAATGCAATCCATCATGCACTTCTTCTACAGGTTGTGTTATAATAACACCACCAGAATATGCACTATTAAGAGTAGTAGTAAGACCAGCAGAATTTACATATGTTAATGTATATCCTGCACCAACTGTAAACGTTCCTTGAACATTACCACATCTAAGTTGATTAAAACCATCAATTTGAGTAACACTTAATTTAAGATCTCTTCCTACAGAAGCAATGCCAATTGATGATACTGTTAAATAATCTCCAACACTATATCCTGTTCCTCCATCTGCTACAGTGGCTGCTACTGCAACACCACCACTAATTGTTATATTAGCAGTTCCATTTTTCCCATCTCCTCTAACATTAGTTAATGTTAGATTAGAATAGGTGGTTGCTCCAGAACTTGGAGTATATCCAATACCAGCATTTGTAATCTGCAGAGTCTTAGCAGTACCAGCAGCACCTATATAAGTTCCAGTTGCACCAGATTTTAATTGAGTAATTGTATTACCATATTCTAAACCAGAATCTTGTACTGTTGTTCCAATTCCAATTTGGATAGTTTTTGAATCCAAAGAAAAAGGATTTGTCCTAAGAAGAGAAATATCAGTAGGTAATGGTGGATTAAAGAACTGAACAGATCCTTGAGTTTCATAATCTGCTCTAAAGAGTTGGAATTTAAGATCTTCATATTGACTTGGAGTCCAAACCGAAGCATTTTGTGATTTATAAAGAGATCCAAGAAGTGGTTGTTGTGTAACTAATATTTGTCCTGCTTCTGAAGCAGCTGATTTTACATCAGGTTCTCCTAATCTAGAAATCCAAACCGTATATTCTGTAGATTCGGAAAGAAGAACTAATGCATATTGAGTACCATCCCCATTTAAATAAACCGGAGAATCAAATGTAACAGTAGTCTCAGCAGTTGAATCATCGGAAATATTAACATTCTCAGGTAGTATTTCAATATCTGCAAACCCAAGTATTATATTTGTGGGAAGACCTGTTCTCATTTCTCTAATTTGACAAGTTACAGGCAATACTGGATCCTTACTTCTAAAGTATAATTTTACTTTACTTACAAATATTCCATTTGCATCATCAACAAAGAAAGATTGTGCTAAAGGATCCTTTCCATCAATATTATAAGCCGTTACAACATTTTCTACCGTACTACTACTGGTACTGGAACTAGTATCCCCTGCAGTAGCCGTAGCACTCGCATTTAATACTCTAGTTTCCCTAAAATCTTCATGAGTAACTCTTGCATTTCGTAAAGAAAGTGTTACTTCTTGAGTATTATCAATATCTCCTTGAGAATAGAATATTTCTTCAGCAGAAGTTGTTACTACACCACCAGTTCTATCATTTGTAGAACTATTAGTTAATCTAAAGACTGATCTACCAGTTTCAAATGTAGGATTTCCTGGTATATTTCCATCAGGAACAAAATAAGATCCAATTAAAGTTCCAACTCTATCTGAAAGAAGTCTATAATTTGAAATAGTTGCTGTTGCACCACTACTTTGACCCTGTAAGAGCATTCCATTTCTAGCCCATCCGGCAAATTGTGGTTGCTGTTCAGCAGCAAGGCTGAATGTATCAATATTTAAAGTAGTACTTGTTGTTGAATAATTACCAGGAACAGAATTATTTCTATCATAAGGATTTTGATCATAAAGATCTGTAGGGGCATTATAAGGACCATACTTATGATTTGAGTTAGCTACTCTAAATGACATAGATGGTGTGGATGTTGTATTTGCTGGAGCAGGCACAACAGATGCCGATACAGTTTCTCCTACCTCGAAAGTACCAGAAGTCATTGTAATTTCTAATAACTTTGGAACTAACCATTCATTAACATCAACATCATCAAAGAATCCATAGAGCTGAGTATTTGGCTTCATACCCTTAGCAGTGAATTCAATATTTCTAGAACGCATAAAGTAGATAATATTTCTACTTACAATCCTATCGCCTAATGATTCTGTATCAATTTGTTCACGTACACTATGTTGAACACCTGTTCTACTTTGATCAAGATCAGTTGAAAGACTTACGCTACCATTAGCACTTACATCAGTAGTTGTTGAAGTGACCATGTTACCGGCCTGCTGGGTTCCAGTAACGGATCCATGAGCAGCAGCACCATTAGCGTGCGCTGTTCGATTTCCTCCAAAACTCCAAGCTGCGGAAGTTGGTTGCCATGAAGAAGATGTGGATGTAGATACATCTACATCTAAAGTCATTCCTAAATCATGACTAATATTATCTGTTTGCCACGAATTCCAAATAATCTCACTTAATCCCGATCTTGATCCATCTGCAGCAGTAGTTACTTCTGCTCTTAATGCTTCTGCAACACCTAAGAAGGAACCTTCCATTTCAACATCTCTAAGTTCCATTCTATTAACATCAATCCATACATCAGCAGTTGGATCAAGTGTAATAGATCCTTGCCAAGTCATTACCAAATATGGAGTTACATTTTCAACTCTTGTTGCATAAGGTTGTTCCAACCACAATACATCATCATAATCTAAACTAATAACCGAACCAGTTCTTTTAATATTAGTTCCAGTAATATTTTGTAAGAAATTGTGATCTTGATTTGTATTCGATGTAGTTCCTAATCCAGCAATTGCATCCGATCCCAACTCCAAATTAAGAGATGTTGTATAATGAGATGGTCTCAATTGACCTTTTTGAAGATCTACACTATTTTTAACACCAACACTAACATCTTGAGTACCAACTGACGAAAAATTATCGATTAGATATCCAGACTTAAACCTATTTTGACCAAGGGAATCTGCAATAAAAAGATCTGCAGTGTTGCTTTCAAGTAAAGAAAGTGTAGTATAATACTCAAGATGATTAATTCTCCTCTCAAGTTTAGAGATATCACTCATTTGATATCTCTTATGTTCTACATAACTTATTTGTACATCATTAGTATTATAAAGATATGGAGGTACTGCAAGATTAGCAACATTTATTGCATCAGAAACAGCTTCGGGAAGTTTTGGATTATCAGATGGCTCTCCAAATTTTAATTGAAATACTCCATCTTTAGTTAAATAAAGTCTATCTAATCGTGGAAGATAATATTCAAAAGTAACAATTTCAGATTCATCAGAAGCAAAAACATGTTCTGAACTATGCTTTCCATCTGCAAATGATCTACCAGCAAATTCAAAAGGAGAAGTACTTCCTTCTGTTACCACATAATCGTTAACTCTTGGTCTAACATCAACAATATCACTATTTCTATAACCAGGCAAACCCCAAAGTTCTGTAGTATAATCAAATCCCTCATAAGAATTAATAGTTGTAATATCTCCTTTATCCGAAGATTCATAATATCCTTTAGCATATACAACTTTCAATTTTTTCGTTGGTATTTTTACACTTTCTTTTCTTTTAATATAAGAATAATCATAATGAGTAAATGTTTGTCCATTATTTGTTGTAAAATTCTCTGTTACATTAGTACTACCTTCATCTAAAGTAATAGCAATTCCATTAACTCCAGAATCTAAAAATTCAATAACTTCTCCAGATTCAATAGAAAAACTATTCAAATATATAAAAGATATTTTACTACTACTTTCTTGCTTAGCATATATTCCTCTTGCACCACTTATAGCTCCTATAAATTCTTCTCCAATAATTAAATCATCAGTTTTTGCTGTAGGTCCATCCAAAGATTGAAGAGTTACATTTGGAAGAACAGGATCATCGGTATTAGTAGACTCATATATTCCATAAATCCTAACCACATCAGGAACATTAAGAGAAATCCTGTCATCTTGAATTCTAGTTCCATATGGATAATTTCCATATGTTAATCCATCATTTCTAGTTGTAGCTCCAATACCAGATCCTACTAATGTAGATTTATCAAAAACACTAATTTCTATAACACTCTTTTTCTTTGATTTTGCCTTTAAAGAAGATTTAGTTACAGTTGCAATTAATCTGGCTCCTGTATCATTATCCCCAAGCCCATTAATTGTTAACTCCGTCATTCCTGAGTTAAATTGGAATTTATCTTCATTTAAAGTTTCTATAGTTCCATTAGACCGCACTAAAACATATCTCTCTTCATCAAAAGGTAAGAATACCAAATTAGTTCCAGATAATATAGAACTTGTAGAATTGCTAGAAATACTTATTCCATCATATTCTTTTCTAAGAATTACAGAAGAACCTGTTAAATCAACAGATTTAACATTTTTCTTTGGAAGAGGTGCAAAAAGACTCTCACTATTCTTTGAAGTCTTAAATTGACAACGTAAGACGGAAAGATCATTTACTGAAGTTCCGCTAGCACCAATACCGATACCTCCATCAGCAACACCTGTTACAGTTGTTATACCACTGATTATAAGAGAATTTGTATTTACAATATCAACTTTAGCATAAGATTTTATATCAAGATTTGGTCGAGTATATTGTATAAGATTTCCACTAGTTACAATACCAGGGAAAGCTGTTATAGGACTAGTAACTGTTGCAATTCCTGCAGAAAATGGTGTAATATCTGCATTACCATTTCCTATTTTAGTCGCTACTTTTTGAATAGTATCAGCAGAAAAAGTACTTGCTGCTCCAACACTAGCATATAATGATTTTACTTCAGATATTCCATGATTCGTCCATCCAATACTAACTCTACTTTCAGTTGTATTATCAAAAATTAGTCTTTCACCATTAATGAAATTTCCAGAAACTTGATAAACAGTTAAGGCAGTTCCTGCAGTTACTGCATTTTTTAAAAACGCAGTTGCTCCACTAGAATCTCCTTTAATATAAGTTGGAATAGTAAGAGTAACATCAGTATTAACTTCTAAATCACCATATGTCTGTACATCAAATAAAGATATATCCCATCTATTTAAATTAAGATTTTCTAATTCATAAGATCCAGATTCTAATGCATAATCATAAATTCTAGCAATACCAATTTCTTTTCCTGCTGGTGTATAAGTATCAATTCCAACTCTTGCATCTCTAAGGCTAATATTAGCAGAAGTATTAATACCAATTGATGGAGCTCCAGAAGCTCTATTAAGTTCTAAAGTAGATCCAAAAGTAAAATTAAGTCCTTGATTTGAAAGTTCATTTGTTTCTCTTGTTTTAGGAGAATTTACAAGAACAGGAGCTATGCTTTCACATTCATATCCCCTTACATATGCTTTTCCTGGACCAACCTTATAAACCATCAAATCCTCAGATGGTTTTTGTCCTGTAGAAGTTAATTGATTCCTATTATAAATTCCACCATTTCCCTTTCCATCATTTAAACTCTCCTTACAAAAAACATCAAATGCTTTAATATAATAATTTCCAGATTCATCAAAAGTTCTTCTAGCTAATTCATCTGCAAGAAGATTATAATCAGTATTAGTGTTTATCTTTCTAAGTGTACCATCTCTTACACTTGCTAGTTCAACAAAATTTGGATATTCATATTGATCAATAGGTTTTTTTGATAATCTTGCTGAAATTTTTAACCTATCTGCACCAGGTGCAGCATAATTATTAAATCCATTGGCATTATCATTAAGATATGGATCTAGATCCGCAGTTATAATATCTTCAATAACATCCAATCCTACTCTATAACTTGGAGTATTGCTATACTGATCAAGAATTAAAATTTCATCATGAACTTCAACCAAATATCCACGCAAAAAATAAATTCCATTAGCTATTGCAAATGCAGATCCTATATCAGAAGCATTATCTGCTATTGTACGCGCAAATCCTTCTCCTGCAGTAATAAAACTATTTCCAAAATTAATACTAGAATCAGTAATTAAATTCTCTGCATCAAGAAATACTTTTCCTGAATTATCAATATTAGATTGATAATAATCAACATAAAGAGTAATATTTCCCCTCTCAGATTCTTCTGATGTAATTACCTCCTTAACAATAGCAACTACTCCAGATCTCTCACCTCTAATCTGTAATCCTACTAAATTATCCAGATATAAAGATACTGGAATCCCAAGAAAATTAGCTTCAACCTCAATTGAATTAAAATCCTGAATATATGTTAAATTTCCAGGAATAACCTTAGCACCTTCTTTAAAGAAGTGATTCCCAAACTGTTCAACTTGATTTTGCAGCATTGACTGCAAAGTAGTTAACTCTCTTGCTTGAACAGGATAACCTGGTTTAAATAAAACCTTATAATAATCCTTAGCTTTGCCGCCAATTATTGGCTCATTATAGTCATCAAAATATGGTGATACGTTGAGATTAGTTTCTTGAGACATAATTCCTTAAAAGTTCACAATTACTTTGATATCTTCTTTTTGGTTTGCCGATCTAGTAACTGAAGGTCTGTTATCAATGTAAAGCATATTACCAGAATATTTTTCTACTTCTGGTTTAGAGACACCCTTAATAAACGATTGGCCCAAATAGTATGTTTTACTATTTATTAGGGTACTAATACCAGGATTAGATGCACTTCCAAAATTAGTTTGTATTGCTAATGTTGCGCTACCACCCATAATATTTAAAGAACCATTGGTTCCAATATCTGCAGTAAATCTATGCATTTCAAATCCATAAGTAGGATCTGAATTTACAGATCCAAAAGGAAGAGTATTAAATCCGCAATGGAATCTATCCTGCCAATACTTCAATACACCAGTAACTTGATCATAAGAAACAACTCTACCAAAAGCAGTTGAACCCACACCAACTGTTTGTGTAATTGGAGTATCTGCATTAAAAGTAGCAGAGCTATATCCAGTACCTACTAATTTTAAAGCATAAGTAGCACTTGCTTTATCAAGTGTTAACAGAGAATCTGAATTATAAGATTTAGGAGATTCTATAATTCCAACTCTTGCTATTTGATTACCAGTAACAAAATCTGGATTTTCTGCATCATTCTCAATTCGAGCATATAAAACTGTTCTAAAGGCTCCCAATTCACTATAAATGTCTGCGCCATGTCCTCCTGGGGGTGGGATAATAACATCAAAAGTAGGACGAGTTGTTCCTGTAGGTACTCCTCCTGCAGCAAGATCTAAAGTTCCAAAAGTATATCCAGATCCTCCATTTGAAACTGTTACACTTTCTACCTTAGAATCGTTATTAATAACTACAGTTGCCTCTGCACCAGATCCATCTCCCCTAATTGGAACTCTTGTATAAGTCCTATTAGCAGTCCCTAATCCCACTCCCCTATTTGTAACAGTTACAATTTTTAATTGTCCACTAGTTGCAGCATTTTCTCTTACTGCTTTATCAGTAGTATTAGTCTCCCAGTTAGCAGGAACTGGCATAAAAGTATCTGTTTCAAATTTAACAATCTCACTGGGAGTCATAGAATATAGATATTTCCAAATATACCCATCACCACTAGTTCCAGCTGCTCTTGGCTCTAAATCAGTAAATGTTGGTTCATCAAGTGAAGGTCTACCACTAGGATTTTCAGGAGTAGTTCCATTTTGAAGACAAATATAAACCCTATAATCACTTGTTAAAACAAAACATTGACAATCATATAAAGATACAGTATTAGAAGGTAATGCTACATCAAGTACAGTAATATTATTACGGTACATATCATAAGTAGTCCCCGATACCCATGGCCATTTATGAACAACTCTTCTAATATCATCACTTGAAATTTTCTTTAGGGCAATTGCAGTATCCCAAAAAACATCGAGTTGATTAAAACTCTCCATAGGAGTAGGGGGAGATGCCTCCCAATTCGTAGCATAATCAGTTGGATTTGGCAAACCCACATAAGCATAGTAAGAATTATCACTTGTGGTTACTCCGGCTAAAAAATTCTTAGCGTTTAATATACGGAGATTGTCAGATATAATTGCAGCCATTTTACGGAGTCTTTTTTTCTATTTATGAAGTATAATTAATGTATCTTAAAGGCTTGGCTCTTTGTACAATTGCTGAAGTTGAGATTCCACCTAAACCATTTGTTGTATACGCATTAAACGCTTGAGCAGCATCTGTTCCAAGATCTATTCTTCCCCAACTAAAGGATCCAAAATATCTAGAAGTTTCGACTCCTGAAGTTGAAGGATTATTAGCACTAGATCTTGCGTAAATCCTTCTTACATAAGTTATCCCTACACCAGTAACATTTGCTGCCATACTAGTTGCAGTATCTACTTGATAAACATTATCAATATATTGAGTCCCAACTCCAATAACATTACCACTAGTATCTTTAGAAGATATTGATGTGGCTGCTATTCCTGCATTTGAATTGGAGATAACAAAGAAATCACCAACATCAAGAGAACTTATAGTAACAGCAGATCCAACATAAGTGGAATTTCTTAAATCAGAATTACCTGGAATAAAGAGATCAAAAATCATCTTTATATTTGATGATACTGTAGTAGTTCCGAACCCAACAACTATACCAGCATCTCCAGTATAATAATTTGAAGTATTCTCTTCTTTAACCTTTAGAGGTTCAGGAATAAGAACTACTGGAGGGTTGGTTGAGGTATATCCAGATCCTGGAGTAGAACCTATAGTTATGGCACTTACAACACCACTACTTAAAGTTGCTGTTGCATATGCTTGATTATCACCTGGAGTCGTTCCTAGTCCCACTGGGGATCCAATTGTCACTGTAGGTGCAGTAGTATATCCATACCCACCATCAATTATGGTAATAGATGTAATTGTTCCTGCAGTAGAAACATTTGCAGTTGCAGCAGCAGCAACCAAAGATTCTTGACCACTAATATTAATATATTGCTGAATCTCATCCCTCGCTACACTAGTAGATGCTTCATTATACGGATCAAATCCAGGTTTAATAGAATCAACATATACTTGTGTAGAACCTATTCCAACAGATTGAATAATATGTGTAGTTGGGTAAATATTGGGTTCATACATATTCCTACTTTTACCAACAACATTTCCATCAATAATCATATCTCTTGTTTGTCTGCACCATTTAAGAGGTCTTTTCAAAGTTTCGTCTTGAGTAAGACCTGCTCCTGCATAAGGATTAGTTTGAATAGAATCCGTCGTATTAATTCCAGTAACAATTCTAGGATCTTGTTGCAATCCAGGTCCCTGTCCAAATCCACCTTCATAATTTAATGTAACTTCATCACCAACCTTAATAGTTTCAAGAATATCCTTAAAGATAACATCAACACTACCACTTCCCTTATAGAATATAACTTTTACTGTATCCCCCTCTTTTGGTGCTTCAGTAAATTCAACTACACTTCCACCCTCAAAGATATAAGATTCTCCTGGTTTTTGAATAATATCATTAATAAAGATAAGAAGCGTTGCTTTAATATCAATAGGGGATCCCTTTGCAGCTCTAATTGTAACATATTGATCATTAAGTCTTAATGAAAATTTCTTCCTTACCCCGTCAAAGAATTGATCGAAACTATCAAGAACTTCAAATAGACCCAAACTCCATCCAGCAAATGAATCATTAAATGTTTCTTGAATTGTTATTTGGAATTCCTCAAATGATTTAGAAGTATCAGTAGGAATTCCACTATTTCCACCAACTTCAACAGTTAGTATTTCACCTTGACCATATGAATATCCAGTATTTCTAATATTAAATTCAATTACACTAGAACCTTGTCCTACCACAACATCTACTTTTGCTTGAGTTCCAATTCCTGAAGAGGAAGAACTATAAAGCAATGGGAGATCGGAATATGATAATGGATCATCAACTACTACACGAAGAGGTTTTTTAACACTTCCACTTCTAGCATAGAAATGAGTCCTTGTTGATATTCCAACATTAAGTTCAAATGTATTATCATTAACAACCCTACTAATAATTGTTGGATTAACAGCTGGATCAACCTTAGTTGAGGAATGATTATTAATTCTTGGAGCTACAATAACTGCCTGTACAGTTCCTCCTGAATTGTAATAAGTTGGTACAGTTGATACTCCAACATTTACTTCAAATTCTGTAGTGCTATTAACAGCAGTAACATTCGTTCCCCCATAAGTTGGATCTGCTTTTCTAGGATATCTATGATGAGAAGCATGAGAATCTTT
>VTLG01016502.1_pt1 | contig 27617 bp, 26 predicted proteins | sample 4694571 | NCBI WGS metagenome assembly VTLG01 (sample SAMN12604809, study PRJNA352737) | marine metagenome | biome: ENVO:00000447; feature: ENVO:00000209|ENVO:00000569|ENVO:01000036; material: ENVO:00002151; isolation source: viral sequences binned using virsorter ...
TGGTTTCAACGGACATAGTAAACTCCTTTGAAAGCTGTTGAGTAAGTGTACTGGTTTGGTGCTTTCGAGCACCAAGCAAGGTCAAAGCCGTTAGCTGTCCGGATAGCCCGGAGCAAAATCAACCGCTTCTCTGTTTCGTCGTACTGTTCGATCGGCTTGGCAAGCCGTCTCGGCCTGAGCTTCATGAATGGCGACGGTTCAGGTTGCAAGCCAACGTGACTCGGCAACCGCTTTCGGGTCACGGCTTGAGCGATCCGCTTGAGCCGCTTCCGCTTTGCGCTTCGGGACATTGTTTGTCCTCCTGCAAATTGCGTCTGAGGTGAGCCGTCCAAGCCGAGTAATCTCGGCGGTTGCTTCACCCGTTTGAGGTGAGCCGTCCAGCCGATCGTTTCGGCGGTTGCTTCACCCCCCCCTGCCACACGCTGCGGCCGGGAGCCTTCACGGTAATCGATACTCGGCACAATGCAAACCCCAAGTTGAGAGAATTCCCGAAATAGTTCGAAACAGCTTTTCAGACAATGAATGGAACGCGCGCGGCTACCACAACCGGGGACGGATTGCAAGCTTATTATCGAGATCCTGCCAAGTTTGTTAGAATTCGTTACGGGGAAGGGGGAAGCCGTCTCGAAATGAGAAATCGAAAGCAGATCGGCAGATTGGGCTTGACAATCGGCCTGTACACCACAACCTAGTGTACAGTGATATTGAGACTCAGTTAAGGTATCCAATTTTAACTGAGACTCAGTATCAATAAGGTTAACCTCCCTCACAAACTTACCAGGTTTAACTTTTACCCCCTCTTCTGGGTTGCACGATCTGTGCTGTAAGATCGCAATTGCTTTCTCTGATTTTGAGTTAACACCTTTTGCGATATCATATTAGGAAGAGCTTTTCCAAAGCGGTAAGGGGTTCTAATCAAGAGCATCACACCTCATGGGTATACGCAAAGACATTCTGGATTATCAAATGGCAATCAATCGCGGATGGAAGATTACGGACGAGATGAAGAATCGCATCATGCAGGAATGCATGCTCGTTATCGAAACTTCCCAGAATGCCCGAGAGAAGATACGTGCTGTCGAATGCCTGACCTCAATGGAGTCCCAGAATATCCAGATTGATAATGCATCAAAAGCTAAGGTTCACTTGAACCTGAATGCAACAAATGGCCAGATCTCCTCTGACGAAAACAACACGATCATTGATAGCATTGTTTCGGGTCACATCTCAGAGCACAAAGAGATTACCGCCGAAGAGTTTATTGAAAGCTGCAAACAAGAAGACCCCTCTGAAGAATCAGACGAACCCCCTAAATGAACTACTGTGAATCTTCTGCGAGTTCAGAAATCGCAATATGCGAGAGTAAGAATCGCATCGTGCGAGACTCTTTATTTTTCTACCTGACCTCGGTTATCTATAAAAGTAATTATTGTCAGCTGTGCACAAGCAGCAACAATGTCAGCCATCTGCTGCTGGCTTTCATCCAGCTCACTTAGATCTGCCTCGGCAAGATGCTCCGCGACAGACATTAGCTGTTCATCGGTATATTGATCGAGGCCTCTTGAGACTCTTCTCGAAGCTTCGTCTAGTATCTCTTTTCTGATGCCCATAACCGGCCTCCTTTGCTTTAATTCTAATGTGCCTTCACGTTTGACGAAATGCGGATACCGTGTTAAGATTCCTGAAGCTTGAGCTGCCGGACAGCTTGAGTTGGCAGACACGCTCTTTGCTGGTCAAGAGCAAATACATAGCCCCCTATTTGGGACTGCCAAGCGGATCAGCTCGCGTGCTTTCTACCTGGTTGGACCCAGGTGCGGGGACTCGCCGTGATGTTACCAGGATGACATCCTTTCCTGGCCTAGCGAGTATGGATAAACGAAAGACGTTGACGCCTGAGACTCTCACCGAGCGAAGGTCGACAGCGTGTAGGTAAGGTACTTAGGGGCCAAACCCGAAGACCATCCAGAGATCTCCTCGGCAACGGGGAGTGCCAGATAGCCAGCCGTGATGGCCCGCCATCTGAACCTAGGGAACTGACTAGCTTTCATCCCGAGGACTGGCGTTAAGCTAGATGTTGCTTGACGAGCCGTGTTCCACTCAAGGTCGTGGAACTCAAAAATGCGATCTTGCAGCCAGCCCGATCAGACGTAAGGTTTGAATGGGGGACAGGAAGCCAACCTACACACGCTGGAGACGGAGCCGGTAGAGGCCTCGAATGGGGATGGTATATAGGGGCTACCAGGGTTGATAACAAAGGGCCGTTCTCTGGCTGCACTCTAAGCAGCAGGCCCGCCGATGAGAGTCCATTGCCTACCTGGGCTCTCATTTTATCTGTGGGGTATCTATGGAAATCACGTCTGATTTAGCAAGAAAGCATTTACTGCCCTGGGCAATGTACAGTTCTGATGGGTTCATAAAGCCCTACAAGCATATTGCCAGGTTAAGTCGGATACTCATGGAGATGGCTTCTGGGCGTGGCAACAAGAGGCTCATCATCCAGATGCCAGCCCAGCATGGCAAAAGCACTCTGAGTACAGAATATTTTTCGACGTGGTACTTGGGGAGGAATCCTGGGAAAAGAGTTGGAATCGCATCCTATAGTGCGGCTTTGGCCGAGGGGTTTGGATACCGAAATAAAAAGCGAATGGAGCAGTTCGCCGGAGAAGTCTTTGGGTTGGAAATAGATCCAACCAGAAAGGCCAGGGCTGACTGGGGATTTCGCGGGTATCCGAACGGTGGGATGGTCAGCATTGGAAGTGGCGGCTCTCTTACGGGGAAGAGGCTGGACATGCTGATCGTCGATGATTTGATCAAGGGATATGAGGATGCCTCGTCAGCAACCCAGCGAGAAAAAAATTGGAACTGGTTAAATACGGTTGCAATGACTCGCCTCTCGAAGGATGCGCCGGTGGTCGTCATCGGGACTAGGTGGCATGCTGAGGATCACATCGGCCAGCTGATCACCCAGACAAAGTCTGGTCGTGCAAACTGGGATGTGCTATCACTCCCGGCGATTGCGGAAGAGGATGAGTATGATGAGGATGGTGCTCTCTGGAGGATAAAGGGTGAGCCGCTCTGTCCAGAGCTTCACCCACTGGAGAGGCTTGAGGAGATGAAGAAGCAGATGTCTGGGTTCCAGTGGTCTGCAATCTATCAGCAAAACCCGTTGACAGCAGAGGGTTCGTTCTGGGGCTCTGACTGTTTTGCGAAAGATGCCTACATTGATCTCTGGCCAGATAACATCAGATACCTTGTGTGTGCCCTTGATCCATCTTCGGGGACTGATTCTCGCAGGGGAGATTACCCGGCCTTCTCTTTGCTGGGCACGGCCAATACAGGCCACTTCTATGTGGAGTCGATCATGAAGAGGCTGCCGCCTTCAGGCATGTGTAAGGAGATTTGCCAGAAGATACACCAGGTCAAGCAGGACACCGGAGTAATGCCTAATGTAATGGGCGTTGAGCAGGCGGGGTTCTCTCAGCTGTACGCCGAGATGCTGTCGAAAGAGTTTGCTTCACAGGGGATCAGGACGCCGATTGTTCCAATTCACCACGAGGGTGTTAATAAGAACCTTCGCATTCAGAGGATTGATCCCTTCATTAGCAACCGAGATATAAAATTTATCAACACTCCCTGTACGGGAGTAACGGTTCAACAGTTCAAAGATTTCCCCTCGGGGAAGCATGACGACGGTCCTGACTCGGTAGAGATGTGCTTTAGATTGCTGGCAACTGCAGTGAGATAGCTCTTTGTTTCGCCTGTATTGATGTATTTGTTACCATCTTTTGTAATAAATCCTACAGGTTTTGAGGGCAAATTGATGCATCCGAGAGACTTTCTTAGTTACGACGAAAGGTCTGCAATCCTTTCGTGGAAGAATCAAATGATGTCCGTTGACTCAGACTATGCGTTTGAGATCAATGGCTGGACACGTCCAGGTCATTTCGGAGAAGGTAAGTGTCTTCCCTATGATGACTGGAAGAGTCTGAGACAGCTTCAGGAGATTGGCTGCCATCTTTACGAGAATTGCCTGACGACAAAGTCTGCAATCAACAAGATGATTAGCTATGTGATCGGCAGCGGTCACAGCTATGAGGTTGTGCGTCGATCTGTGCCCAAAAGCGTAAGCCGTGGTGTATCCGTATCTGACTCTGCGATAGAGGATATTCGTCAGATAATCGAGTACACGATGGAGAACAGCTATCCAGGCGGGTGGCAGGCAATGCAGGAAGAGAGCATTGTCAGGCTGTTTAGGGAAGGTGAGTATTTCAGGAGAATATTCGCAACGGACGATGGAGTGGCCATTCGTTTCGTTGAGCCGTTTTACATTCAGAGCCCAGACAATGATCCCAACAGGAATCGGGACCTAGGAATTGTGTCGAGTCCAGGGGATGCGGTTACCATCGAGTCCTACTGGCTAATGTCCTACGATGAATCTGGCAACAAGGAGTGGAGCCAGGTGCCTTCAGGGGATCTTCAGCACTGCAAGCAGGGTGTTGATGCAAATGACCCGCGAGGTATTCCTGTCCTATGGACAACATTCTGTCAATCGCAAAGAATTCAGTCGATCAATGAGGCAATGTGCAAGCTGGCCGTCACTCAGGCTGCTTATGCCGTTGTTCGTCAGTATGACAACACGGTAACTCTTGAGCGGATGAGAGACATAGCGAGGGGGATGCAAGATGCAAGGCAGACAAATGGAGACCCGACTCCTGGGACAGAAGTTGAAGCCAAGGGTTTTACCTTTGAGTTTCCTAGTATGGATGTTGATGCTCGTTCTTTCGTGGAAATCATACACCAGCAGCAGCGAGATATTGCTGGGATTCTCGATATGCCTGAGTTTATTATTTCCAATGATACTTCTAAGGGAAATCGTTCAAGCCTCATCGCAGCAGAGGGACCGTTTGACCGAAGAGTACAACGTGAACAAGCATCTATTGGAGCTTTCGACGTTGAAGTGTTATGGAAGTCTGTCCAATCTATTAAGGGATGGTCAGACGAAAGGCTCGCCCGTGTGCGTCGAATTGTCAAAATTGAAACGAAGTATCCTAGAGCTTCTACCCGAGACGAATCAAGAACAGCAAAAATGCTTATCGACCTTGTCGACTCAGGACTCAAGTCTCCACAGTCTGCTATCGCAGAACTTGGAGGAGAATACGAAATGACTCAATCGCAGATTGATGAATACAGGTCGAGAGTTGGCGAGCCTGAATCGGAGGTAGATCCCTCCTAGCGAGTAAATGTTGTGGATCTTTTCAGCCTGAGGTAAGGCCCTCATTTTGGGATCTAACCCTTTTAATTGTATGATGTTGGGGCATATAGGAGAGAAAAAGGTTCATGGACTATAAAGTCGGCGACAGCGTACAGCATCAAATTGTCTGTCGATCTGCAGGCAACTTGACTGATGCAGATTCAGTAAATTATGTATTGCGCAACAACAGCGGATATCAGATCGGATCTGGCTCTGCGACAAAGACATCGCTGGGTACATATCGAATAAACTTCAACGCGCCAAGCTTAGTTGAAGGTGATACTTTCGTTACGGAAGTTACGGCAACGGTCAACGCATATCCTCAGACCATTTTGTTTAAGGGCCGAATTGCCGATCCTGACGAAGTATCCCTCAACACAACTGAGATTGCAGACGAAATCCTGTCTCGCGGCGTTACCGAAGCGATTGCCTCCGCTGGCACTATTGACAGGAACAGTCTTGGCTCTGTTGTTTTAATGATGACTTCAGCTGCAACCGGCACGGACGGAAGCGGTGGAAGCCATATCCAGTTAAAGCATCCAGACACAGACGTTGTCCTTCACACGTTCCAGGTCGATGTTGGGCCAGGATGTCCGGTGCAGGAGATCTCTTAGTATGAGTGCATTATTGGAGTATATGCTGCAGGCTCCGAAGAGTCTTCAGATTAATAGAGACGAGGGAGTCATTAAGGGCGTAAAGGTCCTTGGCTCCGTATCTCGTAACAATAGAACTTACAGCCCGAAGGCTCTTAGTGATGCCGCCGGTTTGTATGAAGGTGTTCGTGTCTATCTTGGTCACGACACCCGCCTTTACCAGGACTGTGTTGGCAGCATCCACAATACTGCGGTTGTTGGTGACTCGGTCTATGGCGACTTGCGGCTCAAGCAGGCTCACTACCTGTACGAGACAATCATGGCGGATGCAGAAGCGTCCCCTGAAAGCCTGGCCTTATCTCATGAGGTCAATGCTGGAGACTATGAGTACACCGAAGTCTCCGAAGGGATGCGAATTGACAGCATCTCCAAGGTAGATGCCGTCGCCATTGTGGTAGATGGCGGTACTTGCAAATCACTGTTAGAGGAGATTACTCCTGTGGAAAAGACCAAGTTAAAAAATGTTGATGAGCTGAAGGCTGCTCACCCTGAACTCGTCGAAGAGTTGCTGGGCCAGGCACAAGAGGCTCAGAAGGATAATGAAAAGGCTGCTCGCCTGATTGCAGAACGAGACGAAGCCCTTTCGCAAGTGGCTGCACTTCAAGAGAAGCTTGATGACATCGAGGCCGCCAAGACGTTGCAAGAGCGGAAGGAAGCTATTCACGCAGAGGCCCGCGAGTTAAATCGGGCTGAAGTAAGCGAAGAGCTGATGGAAGAGTTCGTTAGCATGAAGCCAGAGTCAGTAACCTCAATCTTGAAGACGCTTCCAGAAGTTGTTGTCAAGGAAGAGGCAGAGAAGAATGCTGTTACCTCGACATCCGGTCTTTCGGAAGTCGCCGAGGACAGCTCCGATAAACCCTTTTGGAAACGAGGTAACTAGAAATGGCTAAGCAGAAATGCGGAGCATACCGACGAGGCGACACTCGACCAGCTCGCGGCTACGCACACCCAGGCGTTGACATCAAAAAAGATGACATGCTTGTTGTGGATGCGACGAATGGTCATTATGTCCGCCCGATTGCTGGTGCAGCTGGCGATCTTGAAACGCAAGTCACAGGATTTGTTGGCATCGCCATGCATGGCGTTAAGTCAACTGATGCACAGCGAACTATTGAGATTGCAACTGAAGGCGATTTCATGTACCCGCTGGCCGCAGCTGACCAGCTAAACATCGGTGACTACCTGACGGCAGCCGTTGTCGGAAGTGCCATTCAAGCACAGACTGTTGAGAAGACGACAACCGCAGCAAATGCACTGTTTGTTGTTGTTAGTACAACTGGTGTACCAGACTTTGATCATGCCGCGAGCAAGTCAGCTATTGCCGCAGCAGACTTGGATGACAAGGACGAGGTCGAAGGACGCATCTTACTAGCAAATGGCGCTTTGGGTTCTGACCTCGCCTAACCATTAATATTGAGGAATTAAATAAATGGCACTTACCGAAGAACTATTGAAAGACTTCGATAAGACCCAAGCTGCTCCCGAGTCGAAGCGAAAAGAGTCTGTTAAACAGCTTTGCTCCGAGATTCGAGAGGCTTATACGGGTAATCACTTTAGTGTTATCGAAGACGTTGACTTTGGAAAACTCGTGGCTGGCGGCTTCGGCGGTCGTTACGATGACCTCAAGGCTGGTGGCAAGCTTGCAGAAGATGCAATCACTGTCACGAGCCACACTTCGTTCCCCGATCTTCTCGGAACGACGATTACTGTTGGTATGCTTGAATTTGCTGAGCGTGCCCCGGTAACTGCAACGAACCTCGTCAACACAATCAACACGGGTTGTGGCCAAGAAGTCTTCTATGGCTACCACAGTGTTGGTGATATCGTTGATGACGAGTGCATGAACGAGCAATCCGAGACTCCTTACAAAGGCATTTGTCCCCCGAACAAGGTGACTTTGCCGGAGCGTTGCAAGAAGAAGTTTGCAATGGGAATCGCTCGCGAAATGCTTTGCCACGATGTTAATGGGATGGTTCAAAACCTGATGAGGACTGGTGCTGAGATCGCCAATCTTCACAATGGCAAGATCATTCTCAAGCACATCTTTGGCTTGAACGCAGCGGGTCGTAATGCAAATCCATACATCTACAACGATGTTGCTTACGATCCCTACCACAGTGTTGGTGGTGCAGCTCCCTGGGAAAATCAGCTAGTCAACAATCCGCTTGACGGAACAGTTGCTCCTTTCAATGCAATTGAAATTCTTGTTGACGATCAGCGAGATCCCTGGAACGGTGAGCCGACTAACGCTCAGTATCGCGACGTTTTGGTTTCCTCGATTCAAGCTCGTGACCTGGCTCTTCGTGGCATGAACACGATGCAGGTTGCATACGATCTTCCTGATCAAGCTTTGGATCGACTGATCAGCCCGAACTCGGGTGTTAATGGTCGTGCGGAAAACGTCACGGTTGGTCCGAAGCCGTTTGGTGCAGTAACGTATGATCGTTACGCACGAGACCTTCTGATTGATTTCTACACTGACGTTGTCAAGCTCAGTGCAGCTGATGCCAAGCTTGCTGCAAGTGCAACCTACTTGGTAGGTAACATTCGCGAAGCATTTGCCTGGGCGGTCGAGTGGCCCTTCGAGTCCCTCGAAAGAGTTGGCACCGACACCCGTGAATACTTTGATCAAGAGATTGTTTACCAGATCAAGTATCTCTGGAAGGCTGCACCTCTGACCACGAGTCCTTGGTCGGTTGTGCGTTGCGTGCCGGATGTGACTGCATATGCATCGTATGCAGCAAACAGCTCCACCTTTACCTGGAGTTAGTGTTGGGTTTGTGCCGGGTCGTTCCGCTGCAGGGGCGGCCCGGTTTTATTTTACTTTAGTGGGGTGATTTATGTCTGATAAGCAAACACAGGGTTCAAGGATTGCGGAACTTGAGAAGCAGCTCGAAGATGCTGTGAGTGTCATTGGCAAGCTTCAGGAAAAGCTGAACCTACTGGACTACCAGGCTGATGCAATTGAGAGAGCACGCAGCCTAGATCCGGCTGAATGTATTTCCCGTGCTACCAAGATCGTAAATGATCAGCACTTGTTTTGTAATAATGAAAACAAGCGGTATACATGGGAGATCAGAAGGCCTGACGTTTACAAGTCAATCTACTTCCACACTGACGAGGGCACTCGAAATGCCGCGATCAGAGAGTGGGAAGATCGAGTTGGCACAAAGCTAGTTACCAACCGCCACAAGGAAAGTGAAAATGACACGTTCACTCTCGTGCATGACTCCAAGAACCCATCATAAGTGATGTGGTGGTCAAAAGACCAGGCCCCCGGTTCGGAGGCCATCGACAGCCAAACCAGGAAGCAAAGGTGGAAGTAAATGAGCAGCTCGCTAGTAGGCCATGATCCCGTCCCGCCTAGTGATAATTCAAACCCACGCTCAATTCTCCACTTTCGCGGGGACGACTTGCTTGAGGATTATGGCGAGGGAGCGTCAACCTCTGCCCTGTATGGGGAAAAGTTGCAGGAAGCAATTGACGCAATGCAGGCGGGAGACAGGCTGCAATGCGCGGGGGGAGGAGAGGCTGCCAGCGATACGCTGTCAATCTCATGCTCAGATTGTTCCCTGGACTTCAATGGACTAAGGGTAGTTCCCATTACCAGTCAGTGGAACTACCTAGTCCAAGTTCCAGGTGAGGCCAATAAGATTAGCGGCCTTGTTGTAGATGCTAAGAATATCCAAAGCACGGTGGGCACCCATTACCCAATTGGGTTGAGAGTTACTGGTGCATCAAATGTTCTTGATGGATGTGAGGTTCACAACGTCGAGCAAAGTGCCCAGGCAACTGGGTCTGATGCGGAGGCCAGTGGCGAAGGACTTGATATCAGGGGAAAGCACACCACGCTAAGGAACTTCTACGCAACGGGGTGTGACTATGCTGCAATCGTTACGCACGCAGACTTTGTTGATATTGAAAATGCCAGGCTAACAAACAATCGCAGAGGCTTTGTAGTCAGGACCTATAGTGTCAGCAGTGTTTGGCAAGACCTTGAGTCAGTGTCGCTGAAGAATGTTCATGTTTATGTGAACGAATCTGGGAATGGTCCTGAATATAACAATGCAGAGGGAAACGTAAATCCAGGCGGCACAGGTTCAGTTGGGCAGATTCGCCACTTTAGGATGAAGGATTGCACCTTCAAGAACGAGAATGTTCTTGCCGGTGTAAATGGCAGACAGCTGTCCTTCAAAGTGCAGAATGTTGACCAGGCAGTCATTGAAGGTTGCACATTTGATCCTGGCTTTAATCAGTGGCCAGAGCAGGTGAACGACTTTTCAATCAGCGTTGCGATGGAAAGCACCAGAGAGCCGAAGAACATTATCTTTAGGGATTGTGGATTTGCTCGCGGTGGTGTTGCAATGGGCGAGAATGGCGGTGCGATGGAAAGCTTTGCAATGGAGAATTGCGAAATTGGCACCGACCTGTCCACGGTCACGCTGCAAATCTATGACATTGGATGTCCGCTTGTTCGCTTTAGTGACTGCACGTTCCACCTCAAAGGTGACAATGTGCGTCCATTCAACTTCTTTGAAAAGTTCGAGTACAACTCTGGCACCTCCAGCTGGGATGCTACTGGAGACAGGCAGGATGTTGAGAAGTTTATTGTTGAGAGGTGTTCGTTTAAGTCATACTCTTCAAATGCCACTTACACGATTGAAGGAAAAGAAATAACCGAACCCAGTTCTCAGTATCTGGTCTACGGTCAGCAGATTGCAAATGTCAACGCCAATCCTGACATCGCTTGTCGCTTCGTTTTTGTTGACAACACGCTTGAGTCGGCTGGCGGTGGTACGGTTTCGTTTACGAAAACCTATCCATCTGGTACGGCACCTGACTCGGTAAGCAACCCAACCTATCCCTACGGTGCCTCGCAGGTTTATATCGAAAACTCTGCGGCAGACCTAATGCTTTCAACGGATTCTGCTGGCAACATTCTCTTTGATGACAGCAACAGTCGCCACCTATTCATTTACGGTGATGGTCCAGATGGTAGTGGGGTTTACTTCCCAGACCTTCCGTGTGCTGTGGGTGGGATGGTTATCAAGAACAAGAACTGGAGAGCGAGTGGGACTGCAGTCGTTTCAGAAAAGTCCTGGATCTACCACCAAGGCATTGGCTGGAAAGAATATTATTAAAACAAAAACGAGGCCAGCTGGCACTCTGGGGGGGCTTGCTGACACTGGTGAACAAATGGCCCCTGTAACAGGAAGATAATTCATGGCATCCTACTTTACGAATTACTGCAAAGACAGAATCTTAAACTACTACTTCGTGCCCAGTAACTCTTTCACGCAGAACCCGGCCTCTGGAACGCCAAGCACTTATGCTGCATTGTTGAAGACATCAACTCCTCCAGACCATGCGGGCAATTACCTTGAGATTGCAAACCTGGATCGTGAGGCAATTACCTTTGGGGCCGTGTCGTCAGCTTCGCTGGCAACGACAACTGCGGAGATTCTGTTTGATACAACAAACGTCACAAGCACCCACACGGTTGGCTATGTGGGGATCTTTGAGGATACTGCCGCCACGACGCCGAACCTCCTTGCCTGGGCCACACTCGATGGCGGGAACATTACGGTAGATAGCTCCCAGAATGTAAAGATTGCAACGGGAGATCTGAAGGCTGGAATTAGTGTCAATGCAGACTCTTCGATAACTGACTCACAAAGAGCCTTGGTTGACGCCGTAGCCCAAGAGGCTGTGGACATGACGTTCAAGTACGGCACTGGCACGATTCAGAACGCAAACACAGCTGGGTATACGCTTGAGCTTGCCTTGTTTAGTTCGAACAGTTACTCAAATGCGAACCCTGTTCAGACTGAATTCTCTGGTGCAAATTACTCACGCCAGGCAATCACCTTCGGTGCTGCTGCAGCTGGCAGTGGCACAGAGAGAGTTGTGTCGAACACTAACTCAATATCATTTCAGAACATGAACTCATCAGATTCGCCTGCTGAAAAGTGGGGTGTTTATGCGGTCTCTGGAGGAACGTCGGTCCTGCTGGCACTGAATGATCACAGCACCCAGGCTTTTGCCACAGGCTCTGACATAACGTTTGCCCCAGGTGACATCAAGATCACTCTTGACTGATCAAGCTTTTGGCAAGGTCCTCAAAAAATGACTGGAGCTAGGTCCCTTGAGATTCACAGACTATGCAAAGGATGGTGTTCTAAGTCATTACTTTGGTGGGGGTGGCTGGAGTAATGCTGGAGTTACGGGTATGGAGGTGGCACTCTTCAGCTCCGATCCAACCAGCGCAGGCCTCTTCACGGATGAGATAACAGGGCTTGGAAGACAGTCGGTTACGTTTGGTGCTGCAAATCAGCACGTGATTACCAATACCAATACGGTGACTTTCAGCACATCCGGCTGGTCTGCATCCGGTGTAGTGGCCACGCATTTGGCAGTCATTAACAACCATTCGTCAGCTCCCAAGATACTTAGTTATGGAATGCTGACAAACTCAATTACAATCAGTGCAAGTGAAGACATTGAGATTGATATAGACGGGCTGGCTATTGGGTTTGACACAAACAGCATTACTCAGCCAGTTACCGAGGACTATGCTTTTCCTGACTCAGTTGCAGACGAAGTCCTAGAGTTTGTCTTCAGGCCTAGTGTCGCCACAATTCCAGCTCAGCCAACCGCATGGGAACTTAGTTTGCACACAGCAGTATCCCTGGATGGCACGCAGCACGAATGGACTGGTCCGAATTATAGTCGACAAGCATTTGCATCAGGTTGGAATTCGGTTGCGTCAGCTTCCGGGGGGTTTCGAGAGGTGACGAACAACGGTGCGATAACGTTTGTAAATCAAACCGAAAGCCCTGTTGCAATGTGGGGAGTCTGGGACAGCGGCAACAACAAGCTGCTAACGGTCAATGATTTAGTTAATGATTTGACTGTTATCTCAGGAAGTTCCGTTGTATTTTCAGATCAATCAATAAGCTTGAGCATTGATTAAATATGCCTACATTAAACAGATTTGTTCCATGCTCAACGCCCTCGTCTGGTTCGTGGCAGCAGTATTCAACTGATCTCTCTAACGCTCCTGGCACAGTAAAGATCGGTCTGAAAGAATGGAGAGACGGATTTGGAGCCGTCTTTTCTGATGATGGCACTAACTATCGCCTCACGGGTCGTCGCGTTGATGACAACGGCCTGACCAAGATGCACGGTGGCGCTGTCAAATCCGGCTACTCGATGGACAAGCACAATGAGCTTTACCATGTTTTCAGAAGCATGGAAAACCAAACTCACTTGAGTGCAACAACATCTGTCTCTGACTCAGCTCCAAGCGATGCAAGTTGGCACAGCTGGGGATTTACTGCTCAGACGTGGACCGACCCAGGAGCTTCGTTCGACTCTAACAACGAGCTTAACGTCTACAAAGTCGAGGCAGAAGTTAATCACAACTATGCCTACTTCATTATTTCAGTGCGAGGCGATGCAAAGGCCGAACAGTTTGTCCATAATACGAACACTTGGTCAGAGCGGTCTGAAGGGTGGATTGAGTACCGAAGAAAAGGTTCAACTACATGGACAAGAGGACCGCAATACAGAGTGGTCCACCCTAACTCTACAGACGCTCACATAAGTCTTGGAAGGCATCTCTCTGGTCCGATCTTCAGGTTGGCACCTGCTACGACTTACGAATGCAGAATAAACATTCATTCGCCAGACTATGGTGCAGCATTCGGAAACAGCACTAGCTACTCAACGTCTGTCATAACTAGCAGTATTTTTGAGTTTAATACTAGGCACCAGCCTTACGCCACTGGCGATCATGCGACATACAACTGGTCGAATCCGCTCACAATTAGCAACAGGTCAGACTTGTTTACCGAACTTGAAACAAGCTCCACAATTGCGGGCGGTGTAATCAAGATCAGTGCTGGTGACTACACAGACACAAATGCCAAAACAACTAAGTTAAATATCAATGTTGGCGGCACTCAGGAAAAGCCTCTAATCATCATGGGTGACGGCGGGCAAGTTATCTTGCCTGCAATCATTGTCAACACTTCGTGGGTAATAATTCACGGCGTAAAGATCGCAGACCTTGCAGGTCATGAGGGCAACTACACATCGACAGGAGTGTCGACTGCAATCAAGATAAACCAGAGTGAACAAGAAGGCGTTGTTCTTAGTGACGTTGATCTTCACTGGCACTCAACGATGCCGACTACATGGGAAGAAGGCTACCTTTCAAATCCAAGCCTCTCCTATGACTTGGCAAGATCAAGTATTGGTGGAGTCCCACCAGGAAATGCTAAGTCGGACCCAAGCCCCAAGTACACTGTTGTTGAGAACTGCCACCTTCAGGACGGACCTCCTGTCACTCTTCAAGAGATCGTTGACGGTGACAAGCGAATGTTTGAATGGATATCAAACAACGGCTTTGAGGTCAGGCATCAGCAATTCTTGATTAGAAATTGCAACCTGTTCAATCAGTATGAAAATGGATTCAACGGTTGGTCTTCAGCAGCGGGTCTGTCTGTTCGCGGTTGCATGCAAAACAATTTCTTCTTTGGTCATCTTGATGACGCTGTTGAGTTCGAATACTCGCAAGGCGGCCACATCATGATGGACAATCGAATTGCTGGGTCTATGTGGACTCACGCTCCTCAGATTGGTGCAGCGCCCATAGCCCCGACTAACACGGGAAAGACAAGAACCGAAACAATATTGTCAGCAACTGAAGTCAGCACTGGTCGATGGGAAGTTGAATTCTCAGGTGGCAACTCAACACCGACTTCACAGGGTGCAGCTCTTTGGCAGGATGGCAAGTGTTGGTGGTCTGACTACTCAGTTAGCGTTAAAAGCAACTACCCAGGCAGCACGACCAAGCTAGTCTTTACAACAGACATCGGAAAAGCATTTCCAGGCTGGACGGTTGGTTCGAATCAGATTTACGCCACTGATTCAGATTCAATCACGACAGGTACTTGCGTCATCTCTTATGCAGGTCGACAGCCTTATGTTGGCTCGAACACGATCTCTTGCCAGGACACCTTAACCGGGACTCTCCAGAACTGGCTGGTAAACAGTCAGCACACTGGAGCAACCGACGCATGCAACTGCAAAGACGTATCGTACAAGTGGAATAAGGAAAGGCCAGGAAACTTTGTAGGATGCTTTCAGACGACAAGCAGGGGTTGCGAACACGTCTTCAAGCCTGCCAGGGGCGGAGGATACTATTTTGCAAACAACACCTGGGCCTTAGTGCAGAACTCGTGGCAAATATCACAGACAAACAATTCCACAAACGAAAAGCTGGGTGCTTGGTACTCAGCCTCAGATGTCAACGGCGACCCTGTTCCGCAAAACGCATGGCTTCTGGGGGATTACAACGCTTACTACAACAACAACTCGTCGAAGTATTACTGGGCAGGCAAGCAGTTGTCGTCGATACAAAGCGACTATACCCCAAAGGCAACAACCTCTCCTGCAAACTGGGGCACGACGATGGATGGAAACAGCCATGACTATGCAGGCGTCAATACGCAAGACAACGTATTAAACGTTAGCTATGACAATATGTTTGATGAGCCATCGAAGTCAAACAGGAATAGCCCAGGAAACGCATACTACGATCTTCAAAATCCAGAATGGACTTATACAAGCTCGGACCCCCGATACAACGCTACTTCCGCTGGCGACTTTGGTGGGTATGCTGGGCCTGCTGCAATTGGTGCGATTAAGCCGCTAAGAGCAAAGTCAACAGCGACAAGTCTAAGCTACGGGACAGGGGTTCCAACGTCGAATCCTATAGCTCACGTTATTGGCCCAACCATCCTGTCGACTGACGATGTGACCTTCTTGGGTGGCGTCAACAAGACAGAAGATCGAACAGACGTAGCCCCTCATCAGGCGTGCCTTGGGGATTCGAGGGCTGGCAAAAACACAATGAAGAACTACGAGCAGTACAGCGTTCCAGATGGATGGCATGAGCACTCTCTGACGGATACGTCCTTGATGTCGACGCTAGGGATAAACCCAGGAACTGGAACCATCAAAGCGTTTATTGTTAAAGACGACAATTCTGTTGGTCTATTGGTAGAGAAGTAGGTGGCGGCTTATGTCTAACGTAAATGTGGCAGTCCAGCGAACGACACTACCCACGTCAACTGGCACGCACGATGTAACAATCAGTGGCTTTGGTACTCCCAAGGCTGCGATCTTCATCTATTATCGTGACACTGGGACTGCTGGAACCCCTAGTGAACAAGATGCACATGTCGGCTATGGTTTCACTGATGGATCAAATGAATACGCAACGTATTGTGACTGGAAGGAAGGTGGCTCTACTCACAGTAGCCAAAGAGCCCAGCAGGGCATTTGTGCAATTCTTGACGAATCAGCGGCCAATAAGGCTGAGTTCAATAGCTGGATAACCGATGGTGTTCGGCTTGATGTCACAAATGGATCATCTCTTGCTGGATGCCATCTCGATGTAATTTTCTTTACGGGTGATGATTTAAGTGCGGCAGCAGGCAACATGCTGGTCCCTGGGACAACAAATCAAACCAGAAGTGTAACAGGGCTTTCATTCCAGCCGAACTTGGTGTTCTTTTCTACCGCTGGGATCGGTACAGCTACCTCGGAAATCAAGGCTGTCCAATCATTTGGCTGTGCTTATGATGACGGCACAACGATTACGCAAGCGTACCAGTCTCGCGGAAACATGCACAACACAAAAAACCTTGCTTTTATGCGAGGAGGTAATGGTGTTTGCGGTCAGGCGTTTACTACAGGAACAAGGTGGCGGCAAGAGCTAACTTCATTTCAGTCTGATGGCTTTACCTTGACAGAGCAAGTGGGAAATGCTGGCTCAGATGTGATGGGCTACTTAGCTTTGAGCATCGGAACCGTTGCTGCCAAAATAGACTCGGCCTATGGCACGCCAACGTCCACTGGCAACGATACTATTACGACAACGTTTACGCCACAATTTATGCTAGGTGTTTTTAGCAAAGAGCAAACCACGTCTAACATATCAGTTAATGATTCATTTAGTGCTGAACCTTTTGGTCATGCACTTATAGACGGCACGCAAGCTATTTACAATCAAATACAGATAGATAATGACAATATCGCCCCTGCATCGTTTCGGTCAAGTGGCACGACAAAAGCACTTCGCCTGTTTAGCGATGCAACCGGGAATGCGACGTTTAACGATCAGCTTTTAGCAGAAGCGACATTTGGTTCCTTCAGTGCTACAGGCACTGTATTGAACTACACCACAGTCGCTGGCGGTGGTTCTGGTCAGCGGTATTACGGCTGGACTTTGCAAATTGAAGAAGGTGCAGCAGGTCTGCAAGAAGTTGCTGGCGAAGCCTTTGGCACTGCAGGATCTTCCGGTGCTCCCACTGCCATCCTGATGATCTCCTCTGAAGCCTTTGGTAGTGCAGCTTCGTCTGGAGACCCTGAGGCAATTACATCAGTAGCGTCATCTGTCATGGGTGCTGCATCCTCCTCGGGCAATCCGACTGCCGGGGCAAAGGTCTGTGCCTCCTGCCAGTGCATCCCAACGGTCAGGTCTTCAAGCACTCAGTCTGCAGTCACTGTTGTTGCGGCAGGTGCATATGGCACAGCCGGTTCTTCCGGTGCTGGTGCTCCGGTCACCTCAATTGAGTCAAGTGTCATTGGTGCAGCGGGCTCGCTGGGCACGCCTGGATTCGGTGGTTCGAGATGGATCATTCCCAGCAAGGTCTTTGGTTCAGCCGCTTCATCGGGCGGTGGTACAGCCGGACTGGCAGCACTCGTATCAGGCAGTGCGATGGGAATGGCCGGATCTACTGGCAATCCTTCATACCAGGGCGGAACTGTCAATCTCAATCTTGACCTGACGCTGCCCTCGATACTGTCGAAGGCACAAGTTGTTGTGCCGTCTAACTTTGCAAATATTTTGAATACTCTTGGATCTGTGCGACAATACGCAAAATCAGCCAAGGGCATAAGTGCACAGCACCCCAGGACATATAAAGTCCCCAAGGGTAGTCGAGTTTACAGGGTTGAAAACTATCCCCTGGACTAATGGAGAATCTCTAGTGGCAACAATTATTTCAAATTCATCGGCGAAGTCCCTTGCTGACAGCCTTGGCCAGGTCATTGGAGCCGGATCATCGGCAAGCAAAGTCTCTATCTACGAGGGTACTCAGCCCTCTGGGGGACCTGATGCCAGCGGGAGTGGTGCACTTATTGTTGAGATCAATCTCCTGAGCCCTCCATTTGGAGCGGCGGTAGACGGCAACCCCGGCGGTACTATATCCGTTAATGGGTCCCCCTCTGGAAATGCTTTGATCAATGCTACGGCTGGCTGGTTCAGAGTCACCAATGGCGATGGTGAAAGTGTCTTGGATGGAAGTTGCGGTGGAATCAACTCTGGGGCAGATATGGAACTCAGCCCAATTATGACAGTGTCTGGTCAGTCAGTGTCAATTCAAAGTTGGGACATCGTAATGCCAGAGGGTTAACATGAAAGTCTTTAGAAAGGATGAAGTCGGTCAGCTGGACTATGTCTTTGATTTCTGTGACTGGCTGACAGGCGGAGACTATATAGCAGACGCGACATTTATAGTGCCTCCTGGGCTGGACTGGATTTCCAGCAAGAACACAAGCAAAACAGCTACCGTGTGGGTTTCAGGTGGAACTCAGGGCGAGTCGTATAGGGTTGATTGCATTGTGACAACGGCGTCACACCCGCCTCGCATAGCCAAGAAATCAATTACGTTAGAGATCACGTAGAGGATATTATGATCCAAGATAAGTTCTATCTCCACACGAGTCCAATAGAGACCAATAAGACATTCTATTGTCTCATCAAAAACGCAGGCAGTCTCAGCCCGCCGCAGCTGGCTGACCTGGGGTCTGGAAACGTATGGGACGCACAGGCAAAAGAGTTTATCGAGCTTTCAACAGTCAACTGCGGTGACGCTACTCAGTGGGCTGATCTTAAGATCAACATGCAGGAGGAAAACCTGAACTGTGGTGGAAGCTATATTCTTGAGCTTCCTTCAGAGCTTCAGATTCCAGGGCTCCATCTTGAGATCCTTGTCTATGAAATGCTTGGAGTGTCAGCACCAACGTTCAGCGACACGCTGAGATCAGTATCAAGTCATAAGACGGGATCTGTTGAACACACCCTGGATGTTGAGTTCTTCTTCGTGGGTTCAAACACGGCCTATATCTTTGCGCACACAAAGCAAGACGGAAGATACAAAGACTCCAGCGGACTGCCCACATTCTCAGTGCCTTCACCTGCAGTGTTGAATGGAACCGCATTCCATGTGCAGGAGGGGATTTATGTGCAGGCTGTTGATACGACAAATGTATCTAGCTCATCATGGATTACTGGAAGTGTTGAGGCAACGATGATGTGTGGATTGCTTCAGTCCTCTGGTGCCTATCAGGATTCTCCGACAACTTGCTGCGTCCTTCAGTCAAGCTCGGCTTCCTCAAAGTCTTCTGGGGACAGTTCTGCACTTGTACAACAACTATTAGATCGTCCCGTTATTTCGGGAACTTAATTGACGGCGGATTACCCCGGCCTGGGAAAGCCCCACTCTTGGGTCGGGCCGCCACCTTATACCGGAGAATAAAATGGCATTATCAAAGGGAAAAGCCGGGTCCATTTCGATTGTGCCTCGGCTTCAAGACAATTCAGTCGTAAGCGGAACCGTCTTAAGCGTGAGGATTTCAAAGGACGGCGGGGATTTCGCAGCCACGGCCAACCCTGCTGTTGAAGTTGATCAGACAAACACTCCAGGTGTTTATCGAATCTACTTGAACTCCACGGAAACTCAGGCATCGAAGCTGGCTATTCATGCGATGTCTGGAAATCAGGTTGTCTACTTCGAGGAGTTCGAGCCAGTCGAGGAAGTGTCTGAAAATCTTCAGGATGCACTGTTCCTTGCCCTGTATAAAGAGGCATCGACGGATGCAGAGAAAGCCCTTCAGTCTGCTTTCCTCAACAAGGTTGCTGATTCTGTTCTGCTTCGCACGCAGTCTCAGGCTGAGCTTGCAAACGAAGGCAAGGGTTCTTTGAACAGTCTGCTTGGTGTTTTGAGCCTGATGACTCAGGGCCAAGTTGTCACGGGTCCAGACTGCAATGGCCAATACTGGATCTATGCGAACAGTGCTGTTAGTGGCCAGCCCAACCTGGGCTCAATGCATGTTGTCTACAAAGACAATAAGGTCACTGCGATCCTTCCACATTCTGGTCCTAACTCTGTTGAGCAGTCTGGTGGTGGATGTTCCGTGGAAGTCCACGAATCAGCCACCGTTCCTGGTACGTTCCTGCCGCTTGGTGGATGCAGTTAATGTCGATTTACTCAAAGCCAGAGATGGGTCTGCTAGGGCAGATCCTGACTACGGAAGTTGACCCCGTAGAGATTGAGAAGTGCAGCCTTTGCGAGCTGTCCAAGATCATTAAGCAGAAAGCCATGAGTGCAATGCTCATAGCAGATCTTGATCCCAATCTCTCGGTTGAAATTGATGGAGAGAAATGGGACCGCTCTCGCTCGATGCAGGGACTAAGAGACCTGTACGACTGGGCGGATTCTATCTGCGAGAGAGAGCAGGGCGGTGCGGCAGCAATTGTCACCACCGGCAATCCCTGCCATCCACCCCGAGGGTGTTAGCATGTTGATTGAAGTGCGTCCAATTAAGGGCGAGCCGTTTACAGCAGATGCGCATGCCTCTAAGTATTCGGTTTCCACCAATGATGATCGCGGCACAATGCGAGAAAGTGTTCGCTTTCGCTTTCATTTGAGTTGTGGCACAGCAAAGCTGGGGTATTCCGTTAAGTACGAAGAATCTGAGTGGATTGTAAAGTCGGCACAGATATATAGCTCAGCTAATCGGGTTGTGGTTGACGCAGAAAAAGAGTCCCTGGATTACTCCAGGTGCCAGCTTGCCGACATCTTTCAATGGGAGTCGGAGTATGACTGTAACTCAAGAATCTCTCCTAAGAAGATTTACGAAGACGTTACCATTTCCGTCGTCGAGGGAAAGAGAGAGTCAATCGTCCTACATGATTCGAGAAGGACGGTTCAGCACTACAAGATTTACATGGAACCGCAGCATGCTAGACAACTTACTGGTACTAGCATTATACGTGGCAAGCAGGACTTTAAGGTCGTTGGAGTTTTTGGCCTGGAGATTCCAGGTGGTCTGGCCGAGATTGAAGCAGTTGTCCAGCAATCGAAGATCAATAGAGCAGGAGCCTGATGATGGCAAAGCGTCTTAAGAGGACTGGTAAGGACCACCAGAACATTAAGAAGTTTACCCAGAAGCTGCACGCTATTGCAGTGGAGGGATGTGTTCAGGCAGCACAGTCAACGGCCTTCTACTTCCAGCAGGACATGCTTGCTGTTGACGGGCCTTCTGTAAAGGGTCAGTTCCTGGCGGAGGATACGGGCCTACTGATTGACAGCATAACATTTACCAGATCTGAGAATGGTGCTGCTGCAGGCAGTTACACCCCCTACGGTGCCAGTTGGTATTTGAATTGGTGGGCCGATGGTGGTCCTGATGGAGAAAATCCAAGGCTGACTCTGCAGGATTCGTGGAACTTGCATAAAGAACAGATCGCAAACGAGGCAAAGCTTGCGATGGAGAGCCTTAAATGACTCAAGGATGCAATACTTGCTGGGAGAATTGCGATATACCCCAGACTCTCAAGGGTATTTGGGCTGGCAATGAAGAGCTGAGCTATCACATTGTTGCCGATGAATCTCCCTACAATCAATTTTTCGATGAGGGCTTTGCAATTAATGAGGCGACCTTGCCTTATGTAGTGCTTTCTGAGAACGCCGCAGAGCGTGCTTCAGAGAGCTTGGGTTCTAACGCTTTTTTGGACGTAAAGACTTACCAGCTTAGAATATACGGATCATCAAGGCGATTACTTAAGGAGCTTTCGCGTGTCGTTCGCTCCGAATACACTAACAGCTTGTGCATAGGAAACACGGCTGAGGGAAATGTTTGTGGAGTTAAATGCTCGACTGGAACATACACCCTTTTTCGTGATGGCACTCGCATGGTAAGCCATCAAATTCGTGTGATGGTCACAAATAAACTTTAGAATGATGGCAAGTGGGGCTGCCGAAGGAGTGTTGAGAGAATGTCATTGTCGAATTACATTTGCCCTGGGGACGGTCATGTTTGGGTATACCCTGGACATCCGGTTGATGGAAATGAGTACATCGGAAACTCAAGTGAAGTGCTCAAGCTTCCTGCAATCATTACCTGGGAGCTTACGAACGAAACGGAAGAGGCCACTTCCATCCGCACCAGTGACACCAACGGCCTAAAGGTAAAGCCTTGTGGTGATACGCTTGAGTGGAATGCTGAGTTTACCTGTGCACTTGACCCGCAAGACTGGATCTACTGCTACCTCTTGGAAGACAAGGGTGCAGGCCAGGCCCTAATGCCGGGTGACACCAAAAGTTACTGGGTTTTCGTGACTTGGGATTCTACCTACCGAACGCTGGCACCTCACGATTACCACGGCTGGAGTTCGGCAGCTACCGCAGGAAACGGCATTAACCCGAAGACGGGCGGAACTCCCAGTCAGCCAAGTGGCAATCACACGGGCGACAATACGGGGATTTGGTTCTTTGGCGAATTCAATCCTCCGTCGATTTCTGTTGACAATGATGCATCTGATGCATCGACGAGCGATTTCTCCTGCTCGATTGCACATGGCCCGTACTTCCCGGCATGTGGAACTTTATCTCCATACCAGGAGGAAGCAGGTCCTGACGCAGGTGACAACGTGGTTAATAGCTACCCAGTAATCGTGGGTGCACAAGAGTCTTAGTGCTGAATCTGTTGTTTGTTTTTGGATTTGGACTGGGTCCAGCTTGGGACCCGGTCCTGCTTAAGGAGGTTTGATTATGAGTGGGGCTCCTGTTGGGGAAAGCTTTTCGGTTACGATCAAAGGCAAGGAAAAACAATTTCACATCAAGCCAAATGTGTTTAGTGATGCAACATTAAATGCACTTGCAAGAATTCAAAAGATGAAAAACCGAGAAGCCAGAGTCGAGGCTCTTCGGGATCTTTCAGGGCTAAGGCCTGAGCTTGATCATGAAACTTATAGTGAGTTTCAGAAAGAGGTGATTAAGCAATGGGTTGAGCCTGACTTCGGTGGATACCTTGAGGCGGTTGACATGCTAAGAACCAGGGAGGGCATGGCCACTGCACTGCTCATGAATTGCGAGCAGATCAAGGACATTGATCACGCTTACGAAATTATCGGGGCAGCAGACTCGGTTGTTGACATCTTCAACGTAATCTTCATGGCCGGAAACGAGGCAGTCGAAGCAGCAAAAAACTCAGTCCCCCCCGAGTAGATAAAAAAGACCGGGGAAAGTCTGACTATAAGCGTCCGCCTACAAGTGAGGAGGTGAACGCAAGCATTGTTAAAGAGTGTGGCCTTACGTGGGACGAAGTTCGCTCTCTTAACATGTATGAAAAACTGCTGATTTGTGGATACGAGGAGAAGGTTGAAGTCAAGCCAATGTCCGAGGACTACATGCCTAAGGGCCAGAAGAAACGCAAAAGGGTTCCTATAGCACAGGCACCCGTTAGCAAAAAGAGATAGCAATGGCTGACGACTTTAATCTTCTAAATCCCAGAATTGTATTCACGGTTGATGTTGGCAATATCAACGCAGAGCTGAACAAAGCCAAGGATGCTGTTGATGAATGGCTGAGGAAAAAGGAAGGAAAGTTTAAGCTCCACATTTCACCCACGGTTTCGGTGGGTGAATTGACAACAAAGCTTGGCAGCGTCAATACCCAAGTCGGGGAGACTGAGCAGGCTGTAGCTTCTCTCAACACTCAACTGAGAGATACGATGAGGATTCGCATCGGGGAGGTCCTCGGCCCTGATGCGGTTAATAGATTCGAGCAATTGCTCGGCATTACCAATGAAGTAAGCAAGGCATTCAGCCAGGTTGTCAGGGAACAAACTATTGCGGCGGAGGCTGCGAGGGTTGAGGCCGAGGCAGTTGCCAAAGCCAATGCGGAAAAAGAAAAAAGTGCACGAGTCAACGCCAGGGCTGCTGAGGCTCTTGCCACAAACTCGCAGAAGGCAGCTAACCTTACAAGGCTTTTCAATAGGGATGATATAGCCAAGTTAAGCCGGGGTTTGTTTGACACCCTGGTTGAAGACTCTAAGTCACTGGAGAAAAAGCTCAGGAATACTGGTGATGCAGCAGCGAAAGGCCTTGCACTTGGCCTTCGCAATGCAACCACAGCTGCAAAAGACTACCGAAACGCAATTGACAAAATGCCTGAATTCCTTCCCGGCGGACTGGGCAAGGATGTTTTGCAAAGCATGAAGTCAGCAGCTGAGGCGGTCAGGGACGTTGGCAATGCTGCCGACACCAGTGCCCAGAGGCTCAATACGTTATTTGTTTCTGCTGCGGATTACTCAGAACAAGTAGGCAAGTTCAAGAGTACCAAAGAGATCTTTGATGAGCAGAGGTTAAGCAGGTTTAAGGGTGAGCTGGCCGGACTGGCTGGCGTAAGCAGGGGTGTTGTAGACGATCTGCTCAGAACAAACACGGCGCTGGCAACACGGGAGGCGCTTCGGGCCAAAATGGCAGCAGACCAAGGTGACCGTCTTTCAAGAGGCGAAGAATTGAGGGCGGAAAGTGAAGGAATCAGGCTAACAAAGGAGAAGCTGCAGGCCAACGTCTCGCTCAAGAGGGCAACTGATGATACTGCGGCGGCACAGCAGAAAGCCAGCAAGCTTCTTCAGGACAGTTCTGCAAACTCGCAACAGCTCAATGCCGCAGCGAAGGAGGTTGCTGCGAGCTATAACCTCCAGCTCCAAAGGATCAGGGCACTTCAGCAAGCAAAAGACGCTGGCAAAGCAGGGACTGTTTCGCAGCAAGACATAGACAACCTGACCAAGGCAAACAGCAAGACAAGAGACCTTGCCATTAAGCTAAAGTCCATGGCTGGTCAGCGTATCATCAAAGCTGAAATCGTTGATCCGAAGCAGGATCTTTTGGTTAAGCAGACCGCATCGAAGATCAAGGAACTTAGGCGAGACATAGAGCGATTTCCCAGCAGGACATTTAAGGATCTTAAAGAAGCAAAGGCGGCCTGGGAGTCAATCAGGACGCGAATGTCACAGATCCAAGCAGCTATGAAGAAGGGCCTTGGTACGGCCAAGATGAAGACGGAGCTTGGGGAGCTTCAGATGTTGGCTGGTCAGCTGTCTAAAAAGATTGGTGCGATATTCCAGTCTGCGGCACAGACGGGCAGAGCCTCCTCTCTCAACGCACTTTCAAATGGAATCAGGACATTTGCATTTGACATTGCGAGATCTGGAAATGGATTTACTTTGTTCATTAGGCAGATCGCCACAGTTGCAACTTCAGGTGGAAAGCTTCTTGCAGGTGCACTTGGACTTGGTGCGGTTGCAGCCACTGGATTTGGCGTTGCCATTGCTGCTGTAGGAGTTATTGTTGGCGGTGCCATAGTTGCCTTCAAAGTGCTTTCAGGTGTCGTTAATATTGCGCTTGGAATCCTCAAGGCAGGGGTGAAGATTATCACGGCTGTTGCCGAAGGCCTGGTAAAGGTGGCACAGTCAGGGGCGGAGCTTGCCTTCAGGGGAATTGGCAAGGCTGTCGCCTTTTCACTGGCCCCGTTAAACCAGCTGGTGCAGGGCTTAAAACAGGTAACTTACTACCTGCCCCTCATCTCGTCGTTCGGTACGATTGCATTCTTTAGGGATGTAACAAAGACTGCTATAGGCTTTGACAAGTCGGTAACAAAGCTTGCTTCAAACATGGGGCTGCTGGATCGACAGGGCCAGAAGTTTATCGACCTTAGACAGCAGTTGCTAAAGGCTGCGGAGGAAAGTCCAAAGCCAGTTACTGAAGTTGCCGAGGCCGCAAACATCCTGGCCAAAGCAGGCTTTCAGCAGGATCAGATATTCGGCGTTGGCGATGAAGCTCCTGCCATTAAGGTGGTACTGGATCTTGCGGTAGTCTCTGACAAGTCGGTTGGCGAGACTGCAAAGATCATTACCGCTGCAGTCAATACATTCGGCGTTGCGGCGGGCAAGACTCGCGAAGTTGCAGACGCCGTCCGTGCAGCATCGACAGTTGCACAGATCGACATTGAGGACTTCGGAAAAACTCTGGAGTCTGCTGGCTTTGTTGCCAAGAGAACGGGCATCGAGATTGAAGAGCTGGCTGCATACACTGCACAGTTTGGTAGACAGGGCCTCAAGGGTGAGAAGGCGGGTACTGCACTTAGAAGAGGTATCACTGAGCTTTTAACAGCAGCAAATAATCCAAAGCAAAAGCAGGCACTTAACAAGGTCCTTGGCCGTGCACTCGGAAAGCCTGGCGATGTTGCCGAGAACTACATTGACGAGTTCCTCGATGCAACAAGGACTCAATTCAAGGAGGGTGGATTCACTGATCTGCTTGAGCAGCTTGGAGGTGCCGGGCGGGCATCGCTTCAAGATCTCGATAAGATCATCGGTGCAAGGGGCCAGTTCTTCGTTGGTCTTCTTGGTGCTGGTGGTGCTGAGGCGATAAGAGATATTGAAAAAATTGTCAGGCTCGGCCAGGAGTTTAATGAGGGTGAAGGTGTGGTAGCCGCTCAAAGAAGGCTTGTCGATGAATCGACTGCCGGGCAGCTGGACCTGATCAAGGCTAAGTATGAGAGCATCAAGATTCTCTTAGTAGCCCCCCTCCGAGGAGGGGCGGTTGATTTCCTGAGATTAGTCAATGAGCAGATGCAGAAGGTCATTGAGTTCTTGGGGACAGATTTCTTCAAGGCAAGCCTGATTTCAGTTGCGAATGAGTTTAAAAATATTGCTGCGGCAATACTCCCTGTAATCCAGAACACAATCAAATGGTGGTCAACCACAAATACATTTGTTGTTGGTTTTGTTGGCGGATTTATCAGGGGTGCACTTCGAGAATTCAAGACGACGATGGACATCATTGTCACCAGGTTTGACCTGATGAGCATCAAGGCATTTTCGTTTGCCAGGGAAGTCTTGAAGATTAACAGCCTTAAAGGTTTCCTCGACAACATGAGGAATACTTTTATATTCGCAGCCGCTTATGGCGTTGAGGTTGGTGCAAGTCTGGTAAAGGGGATTGGCCTTGCGGTGCAGCAGCTGGAAGTATTCCTTACTGCATTCAAGAAGATTGCAGGACTGATAGGAAAAATTCTTCTTGAGTCCCTTAGTGTTGTCTTCAATACACTGAAGGAGATCTTGGTGCGAAGCTTGTCTGCAGGGCTCATCGAAGCGATGAGGGCAGCTGGCAATCTTTTTGAGAAAATGGCGGACGTGCCTGGTGCTGGGGTCGTGGCACCTCAGCTGACTGCCGCTGCTACAGCCCTGAAAGCGGTCAACGCCGGAAGTGAATTCCTTACCGGAAAGAGCACCCAAGACCTGATTGCTGCTGGACAGAGCCAGCTTGCTTTTGCAACTGGTAGCTTTACTGGTGATGTAAAACAACTCGTTCAGGACGGTGCATCACAACTTGCACAACAAATCAACAAAGAACTTGAAGCGATAGGCAAGGAGCTTGCGGGCCTCAGCAAAACAGAGGCCATCGAGGAGATGAGGGCTGGCCTTGAGGAGGCTGCCAGGAAAGCAAATGAAGCTGTTCGCAAAGTCGAGGAGGATATTGCTTCGGGCAAAGCCGACACTGGCAA
>VTLG01000864.1_pt1 | contig 27614 bp, 36 predicted proteins | sample 4694571 | NCBI WGS metagenome assembly VTLG01 (sample SAMN12604809, study PRJNA352737) | marine metagenome | biome: ENVO:00000447; feature: ENVO:00000209|ENVO:00000569|ENVO:01000036; material: ENVO:00002151; isolation source: viral sequences binned using virsorter ...
ACCTGGAGGACCACCACTTGGACCTGGAGGACCTGCAGGACCAGGAGGACCATCAGAACCTGGAGGACCAGAACCACCTACAGGACCAGCTCCACCATCTGCACCAGGAGGACCTGGAGGACCATTAGGACCACCACTACCTGGAGCACCTGGAGGACCATCTGGTCCTGGAGGACCTGTAGGACCTCCACCATTTCCACTAGCAACTACAGTAACCCACTGACTAGTATCACCATCATTATACCAAATACATAAATCTCCTACATCATCTTCCCACCACAATTCTCCGTGGTTTGGATTAATTGGAGGATCAGAACCAATAGTAACAGGTATAACAGTTACAGTTGCAGCAATACCTGGATGCCCTGAAGGATGTTGAGGATCTGCTGCTGCAGTTACTGCTGCCCCAACAAAATTAAGTTGAGTAATACTACTCGCAGCACTAATAAGAGTACCCTCATCATATACACTAATAGAACCTGGAATTAATCCACCACCAACAGGAACCCAATATCTCTTACCTTCAAATCCTGGTATAGCAACTAACTGATACTGTTGACCAGCAGGAACACCACTAGCATAAATGGGATCAGATAGATTAGGTTCTGCCTGTTCTAATCCAAGATACCTTTCATTATCTTTTAATTGATCTTGTGGGGTTCTCTTAACCCGACCACTCAAATATCGCTTAGACATTACTATTTTCTAGAATACTCGCAGTCAATTCCATTTCTAATGGAGCAACAAATCCACCAGCGTGTGATTTACCAACATTTACTCGAATTGTACTATTGGCAACACCAACTGCAAGTGTTATTGCAGTATCATATACAGGATCTGTTGATCGTGGATAAGCATGTTCACTAAAATGATCATCCATAGTGCAAGTTAATACTATGGATTCTTCTGCTATTTTTATTGTATCTCCATTTGCTAAAGTATTTGCACCAATAGTCAATTCTAATTCTCCTGTAGATCCCTCATAAGATGCATTAGTTACATTAAATTTAGTCCCTACAGCAACACTTGAACTTGTGATTACTTCTACACATTGAAGAGTAGATCTTACAAACTTATGCCTTGCCGTATTATAAACGTGAGGATTTCCACCTCCACCACCAATATCAATTGAAAATGTTTTAGAAGTTCCAACATTACCTATAATCTGATCCACAATATAAGATCTTTGTGGACTTGGAAAAAGATTAGTTGTAATTCCAGAATAGGTTGGACAAGTAAACCACATACCACCCATAGTAATTTTCTGATTTTCAGAAAATTCATGCTTTATCATTGTAGAGACTGTAGCTATTCCTGTTGGTTCATCATAAACCACATTAGTAACTATACCAACTCCTTGTTGGGTTCCACGAATGTATAAACTATCAATTACTAACGGAGTCTTTTCTAATACTATTCTACCATCCACCATAACCAATGCATCCTGTGGTGGTACTTCTGCATCCTGTATTACTCTTATATCACTTACACTACCAGTACTTCTTTGAGTTCTTCTTTGCCAAAAAGTAGTCGTAGGATAAGTTACACCAATACCAACATTAGCAACTTGTGCATATAGCAATAATGCAGAGGTTCCTGTAGGAACCTCATAAAGTTTCTGTACTCCTGGTGCCACAGGAACAGCAACATTAATAAACTTATTTACTGGTGCTATTGCCATACTATCTTAATGCTAATATTAATGGTGTTAATTGTGCTTGTATTGCTCTATTGAAATCTCTACCACGAATAGTAGATGTTGTCTGATCAATAGTCAAACCATCACCAATCCTAAAATTACCTTTTTGATCCGTACTTGTGAAAGGAACTTGACCGCCATTAATGGCAACAACTTCATTTTCTGGGACTGGTTTTCCAGCCTGGAATGGGTTAGCTGTATTTAGGTCTGTACCAGCACCCACATATTCAAATGAATGTGAACTAGTTATAATTCTACTCAACCTAACAAATTCAACCACTGCCCCTGATTTTACTTCATAAGGTATAAACTCATTAAATGTAACTGTTGATTGTCCAGAATTAGTAACTTCAGTTGCTTCATCAACAGTATATAGAATTGGATCCATATCTGCGACTAATTGTGCATTTCCTGTTCCAGAAATATTAATCACAATATTCTGTGTAGGTAAGAAGTTTCTACCACTAGCAATAACATCAACAGAAGTAATTGTACCAGCAGCACTTACATTTGGTGAAAACTCAGCAATAATTGCTTCTGGTCCTAATGGTAATGTAGCAGTAATAAGAGGTGGGGCAGATGCAGCATAATCACCAGGATTACCACCATTAACAACCGTAATACCTCTAATAACTTGCATTGGTGCAGTTATAATATCTGTTGAAATTGTATCTGCATAATCACTCATATCAAGATGGAAGTATGCACCCTGTCCATCAAAAGGAGTTCTATTATTATTACTTTGATCTTGAGAATTTGCAACAACAATCTGATCAGCCTCTGCATCCATCTTAAGAGCTAATGTTCCATCAAATTCAACAGCACTAGTACCATCAGCAACTAATCCAAATGTACCAAATGATGAGTTAGAGTTTGTAAGATCACATTGCCCACCACTATCAACATAAATTGCTTTCTCACATCCAATAGTAAAGATAGAAACTAACTGGGCATATCCTTTATTAGTAATTGAAACACCAATACCTGCCTCATTATACTGAGTAAATGAATCACAAACCATACTCTTAATATCTTGTCCTAAATCGTTGGTTCCTGTGTATGCAGCATTAACATGATTACCATCAATTTTCATTCCAATACTACCAGTCATAAAGTTAGTACAGTTTCTAACATATGGACTTTGATATCTTCCTCTAGGACCTTCATTAGATGGACCAAGTTCAATATATCCACCAACTGCTTGATCAGCAGCATCAGTAGGTGGGAAAGCAACTGCTGCTAATCCATGATGTGTTGTTAATACACCATCTGCACCCTTAAAACTCATATTTTCAACTAAACATCCATTTCTAACATGGAATAAATCTTTATCCGTAGTATTAGGAACCACAGTAACTAATCTTAAATCTTCACCTGATATTGCAACATCAGTCCGCAATCCAATTGGATTATCTTCATAATAAACACCAGAACGCACTTTAATAGTGTCGCCCATCTGTGCGATTGCTGCTGCGGAAGATATAGTATATTTTGCATCACCTTCTAATAATCCACTATTACTATCACATCCATTCTTAGTAACCCAAATAGTTCTCTTAGTTTGAACTCCAGATGGTCTCCAAGATACTCCAACACCAACACCAGTATCAAAGGAAGAAAGTCTATAATCAGTTTTACATATACCAACACCATTACTATCAAACTTATCAATTATATGATTCTCTAATTCTAAAGTTCCAGTAAGTTTTGTGTTCTGACCTACATTTAAATTCTTTTCAATACCAACACCACCTTCAACAACTAATGCACCACTATTCTTATCTGTTGATTGCGTTGTTGCAACAATATCAACTTCTCCGCAAATATTAACATTTTTAGCAATACCAACACCACCCTTAACAACTAAAGCACCAGTTGTACAATTTATAGATTCTGTTGTATCATCTATTTCAACTTTCTCAAGTTCAGTATCACCACAAACAAAAAGTTTTTTAGCAATACCAACACCACCATCTACAATTAAAGCACCAGTGCTACAAGATGAAGCATCAGTAGTATCATAAACTCTTGTTGATCCACCAATATTTAATTTTTTAACAATACCAACACCACCATCAATCTGAACACCACCCGTTGTTGTTGATGTTGACTCAGTACCATCATTAAATGTAGCTAATCCATCAACATCTAACTTAGCATTTAATGTAGTATCACCATCAACATTTAATGTATCATCAAAATCAACAGCACCAGTTACATGAAGTTCTCCAGTTACATCTAATTCCACTGCTGGACTTTGATTTTTAATACCAACCCTAGTCATCCTATAGATTGGAGAATTATTATTACTATTCGTATGTCCCCATAAATCCTTTGTTTGGATCTTTGCAACCGCAGTCGGGTTTGCTGGATCTGGTATTGGAATTAATGTATCTACTCCAAGACCTTGACTATCTAATTGCGTGAAATTTAAATACTGGAATAATTGTGCAGTTCCACCTACAGGTAAATTAGCACCTTCATCCTGAACATACATTCCATCCAGAGAGACTGGAGATGCTTGAACCCAACGAATACCATTTCCATCTCTTGCTAAGTAATATCCATTTGCACCTGGAGAATCAGCAGAGTCAATTATATTTCTATCAATCTTAACTGTTCCTTCTACATTTAATTTTATTATTCCATCAGAAGTATTGTAATTAGGAACAGCAGTAGGATCTAAACTTCCTATACCAACATTACCATCATCAGTAATAACAAAACATTTATCTGTTGAATTTACTTTAAAGACTTCTGTCCCCTCGAACATAGAGGTTCTTACACCAACTTGTCCAGCATCACTTATAACAGAACCTTGGGTTCCATATTTAACCTGGAATCTTTGTGCAGGTTGAGTTGTTCCCAGACCAACCCTACAGTCATTGGTAATAGTTAGACAATCTACTCCTACCTGGAACTTTCCAGCAGGGGCTGTAGTTCCAATTCCTACTCCACCTTCTGGATGGACAATAAAAATAGATTCAAATGGATCTGCAGGATCTTCTGGATCTAAACCTTCTCCACCAATACCAATCTCAAATCTACCAGCAGGTTGAGTAGTTCCTACACCTACACGACCTCCAATCTGACCTTCTCCATCTCTACCATTAGTAGTAGAAATAGCAACGAATATAGTTCCAGCAGCACCAACATTTAATCTCTGAAAAACTGTAAGATAGTCTGTATCAATCAGACCCTCTACATTTAAATCTCCATCAATATTAACATTATTCTTTACATCTAAATTATATACTTCTAAAGTTCCATCACCATCACCAGTTAATCCACCGACTAAATCAGCATATAATTTTCCATAAACATGAACATCATTATAGAACTCAGCAACATTACTGACTCTATGATTATTACCATCATTTACCGATGAAAAATTGTCTGATTCTGCCATTAGATATTAAAACTGGTAATTTACTTCGGTTCCTGCACAAACTTTTGCCAAGAATCCAGCATCACGAACTACAATATCATTAGGTACATTATTGCCTTGAAATTTTTCAGAAACTTTTAAATCTCTAACATCAAAAAAATGCATATCAGATTCTGAGTTAATCCTTTTAGTTCCTTTTAAATTTAAAGTATCACTTGCAAGAATATCAATATTTTCAGCAGAAAGAGTAATTTTACCCTTAGTAGCTGTAATAGCAATTCCACCAGCAATAGATTGAATTAGAACTCCATTACCGTCTTTTGGACTAGATCCTTTAGCAGCACCTGTTATAGTAATAGTTTGATCAACCCTAATATCATAATTACCATCACTTCTCATACCTAGTTGAGAATTTCCAGCAGTACCCTCTGCCATAAGAGTATAAACTCTTTCACCACTCAAATTTACATTAGGACTACCATATTCAATTCTAAACTTACCAAAAGAATCGACCTGTCTTTTTTGCCAACTTGGTTGTTTTGTCATACTCTAGTACCTTACTCTTTTATTTATTTCAACTGATACAATCAATAACTTGCTTAACTTCACCCTGATACTCTGGTCTTGGTTTTAACTGTGCTCTCAACACAGCACCTTCTCCAGATTCAGTTCTAATTGTAAGTTGAGGGAAGTCAATAATTTCACTAACATTGTTCTGCATATTATTTGGTGCAATAACACTAACAATACGACCAGTAGCATCAACTAAAGGTGTATATTCATTACCAACAGAATCTTCAATCACATCATCCTTATCATATCCTGTTCCAGGATTAATCACCACAATATGATCAACCACAACAGGTACATTATCTTCTTCATCTATAATTGGGTAGTTTTCACCAATAGATATCATAATAACATCAACTACTTGTTGATAAGTAGGAGAATTTCTATCTTGATCAACAATTGCTTGAGCAACAGCACCATAACCCTTCTCACAAGTATCAACAATCTCTATAAAAGGATTGCCAATATACCCAGATCCACCACTCTTTAAATCAATACCAATAATACTACCAACTGCTTCAACACCAGTACCTATCTTATTCCCAAAAATTGCTCTAGCAGTTGCACCTATTCCACCTCTACCAAAAATATTAACCTTTACTCCAGCACAACTTAATTTTGGACCAGTATAACATTCTCCAAGTGGACTCTTAAATCCAGGAACAGATACACTTGGATTCATAAAATCAAACATACCCAATCCACCACCAAGTTGTGATAGTCCTTGAACAGCATCAACTAATCCTCCAGTTAAAGAATCTGCCTTATTTGCAACACTCATTATATCATCTATAAGAGAATCAACTACTTGTTTTGGACCTCCACCAACAACCAATTGCTCAACATCCAAAGGTCCAAGTGGTTTAGCATCATCACATTCAAAAATAGCAGCAATCTCTGATAAATTTTGAGCTTTACCTCTAAGAAAATCACCAGGACTAAATCCACCTAAAAGATCACCTATTCCACCTAAAGATGGCATAATACCTTTTGTAAGATTTCCTATTATACTATTTGTTATACCAGCAAGAAATTGAGTTTGAATACAATCAGTAATATTATCAACATTCTCGGCAAATTGATCAAGCATACTAAAAAGAGAATCACCCAACCCATCAGTAACATTTTGAAGAACACAAGGCAAACCTGATTTAAAACTTTTAAGTGCTGGAAGAAATGATTCTTGTAGTCTAATAGCAGCTTGTTTTGCTTGGGGTCTACTCTTAGTTGCTGCAAATACTCTTGCAAACTCCGCAGCACCTACTTTTTTCATTCCAGAATTAGCCTTCTTTGCAATTCCTTCTGCTAAATTTCCCATTGCAGCTCTAGCTATTCCACCACCCAACACCTTTAAATGTTTTGCAGCATCATCTTTTCTAATATCAACAAGTTTCTTCATAGTGCCTTCAAGTTCAGACACCTTTGATTCCATAAAAGGTTTAAATACTGTTTTTAATTCATTTGCTGCTTCAGTAACATCACTCATCATAGCAGGTGCAACATCTTCCAAATCAAATAAACCAGACATTTCTTCTTTAAATGCATCTGGATTAAATTGCTCTTTTATTTTTTTAATATCAGACATCATATTAGAAGTTTCTGTCTTAATCAACCTCATAGCAACTTTTGCATTTGGAAGATCACCTGGTGGAATATCAATAATATTACCCAAAGAAAGGCAAGTAGATTTTAATTTCTCTTTATTAAATTTAAGTTTACCTATCTTCTCTCCAAATTCACTAACAAAACTTTTTAACTTCTTCTCATTTAAAACCTTACATACCTTATCTGGTAAATCAACAGGTAAAGAAACAACTTGAGATCCCTCTTGAGTTCCTACTTCACTATTAATAAAATATGCACTAGGAGGATTTTCTGATGTAAATCCTGTATATGGTTGGAAAGGCTGTTTATAAGGTCCTAATGGAGTATCAAACGAAGGTCTACCAAAAGCACCTAATATGACGGGTAATTGTGCATCATCACCATCAAGAAAGAAACCAAATACACTATCACCTGGCGTTAATCTAATTGATCTACTCAATCCACCACCACCAGTTCCTGCTGTTACTGGCAATAAAATCTGAGCCCAAGGCAAATCATCATCAGGTAATTCAACAGGATTTTGAGGATGATACCCCATAATCCTTACTTTAATTCTATTTCCCCAAGCTTCTCCAACTTCATTTATCTGATCACCTTGACAACTTTCTGGACCAATTTGACCAATCCACCACTTGAATCCATCTCTTCCTACAAAATTACTTTTTAATATTGATTCTTCTATCATTTTGCTTTAGGTCCAAAAGTATCTTTTATAATATTTAACTGAGTAAATGATCCTAAAGGATCAAAATGATGACATACTGCTGCAATCATATATAGACCACTTTGCTCCTCATCAATAGTATCATTATCAGAAGTTCTAACAAAAGAACACTCAATCAAATTACCAGCTTCTAAGTTAGTATTTGATGGAATAGTCATAGATATTTCTTTTGAAAAAACAGTATTATATCTCATCATAGATTGAGATTGATATTGTGATGGTTCTGCATTTTCTTTCTTATATCTTTCTGATGTCTTTTCTAATGTTCCAACATCCATAACAGCAGTAATAAATCTACTAGGACTATCCTCTATTCCAGTAGTAGGTGTAACTTCTTCCGAACCCAAAGTAGAACCTTCATAATCCTTCATTTCAAATCTTCCTTTAGCAGGATCGGTATAATTAAAAGTTAATGGATTAAAAAATATTCTATGACTACAATAAGCACCTCTTTGAAGTTTCCCTAGAATATCATCACCATGATTAGTAGCATATTTAAGTATTTTAAAATCATTAGCTGGTTCAGATGCTATAACTTCACTAAAAACATACTCTGCAACTGGTTCTTGATCAATAAGTCCATCAATAGATTTAAAATTAAAACCAGACTGAGTTTCATAAAAAACATATCCTGCAGATGCTTTATCAGATTCAGGAACTGATTTAGATGCCAACCAAAATAAAATAGTAAATGGTTTTCTCATATTACCAAGAAATCCATATGTATTTTGAGTAGGATCACAAAAAACTTCTTTAGAAGTTCCTATGTAATTTTTAACAATATCTTTAACAGATTCTGATAATTTAAATGTTGGTGGATATTTTCTACCAACTCTAGAAGTTTCATTAGAAATAGCCTCACGAGAAATCAAATGCAATGTAAAAGATTCAGTCTTTTTAGAAACTAATACATTACTAACACTAGAAACATAAAACTCCTTTTCTTCTGTAAAATCTAATCCTGGATTTGATTCAGTATTACCACTAATCTTTAAAGATACTTTCTCACCACCTCTTAAAGGAAGTCCATTAAAAATAGACTCCAATTCTCCATCTTTACCTACTATACTATGACCTTCATTAACAACTTGTATTTTAGCAGTAATGACTGGAGAAAAAAGATCTTCATAATAATCAACCATTACAGTACCAGGAGCAATATCTACACTATTACCATTTGGTGATGTTATTACGATATCTTCGTAAATTGATTTGTCTAACGCTGCCATTTAAGTATAAGAAGTTATTAATGTTGTTAATCTTTTATATAGTAACCTATCACTACTACTTCCAGATTGAGGAATAGAAGTTGATGAACCAACAGGAAGATTGCCAGATTGTTTCGACCCACTACTCATTGCTGGAAGTGGAACCATAATAGTTTTCCTAGATTTAGGTCGAATCTCCTTAAAAATACTTTGAGTAGTCTTTTTAAGAGTTTCAAACTCAGAACTTTTTACAATAGGTTTTACTTCTTCCGCAAGTCCTTCTAATTCTGGTCTTATAGTTTCTCCAACATCAGACATAATATCTTTAATACTACCAAATATTCCACTTATATCTCCACCAATATCAATCTCTTTAGAAATATTTTTAGCAGTATTTTTAAGATCATTAAATTCAGAACTTTTTACAATGGGTTTAATATCATCTGCCATTTGTTTCATTGTAGTGAATAATGACTCATAAACACGTCCATTTCTCTTTTCATCTTCTAATACCTTTTTAATATCTCCTACACCAAATTCTTCTAATCCACCTTCAGTAGATGCAATATTCATTTTATTCAATGCAGAAAGAAATGAAACTCCCCATTTATCAACCGCTTTCTTAGAAATAACAAATTCACCAGCAGTCAATTTTGCTGGTACATTATCAATGCCACCTGGTCCTTTAACCATACCACCAGCAGCATATTCCATTACCTCATTTTCTTTATCATCTCCTCTTCTATGCCCATACATCCAATACATCACATTCTCCCACCATGATTTATCTTTTGGTGTTAATGATTCATCATCAGAAATTTCGTCAGAATTTTCAGAATCTTCAGGCATTTCTCCAGAATCTATTGTATCAGCATCCTTATCTAATTTTTTCTCAAGTTTTTTTAATTCATCTTCAATATTCTTACCTTTAGATTGAAATTGACTACCAACATCACTAACTTGCATACCAAATTGATTAAGTTCAATATTAGTAGATTCTAAATCTTTTTTTATTAAATCTTGAGATTCTTGAAAATCTGCAGAATTTATAGTTTCCTGAGTCTTATCTAATTCTACCCCAAAAGACTGAAATAGATTACCAATTCCATTAGACCAACCATTAAGAACCTCAAGAAGACGTCCTATTCTTTTTACTAAAGCATCAATACCTTTAAGTATTGAAGGTAAATTTTTAATCAACCAACCAAGTAAAGTTATAGCAAAAATATCCAATACCCTTCCCAAAAATCCCTTTACAGAATTTTTAACAGTTTTTCCAACTTGAGTGAATATACTACCTGGAGAAGATGCTTCTACTTCCTCTTCCTTCTTTCTCCTTAACAAAGATTCATTCCTTTTTCTAAAAAACGAAGATCCTCTTTCTAAAGCCTTAGTTTTTTCTAAATTATCTTTATTAATATCCTTTGCAATATTCCTAGCTAAAACACTACTCCTAACCATACTAGATGAAATAGAAGTCATAGACTTAGATATATTTCTAAGGCTGGTAGATGAACTTAGGAGAGATTGAATTGCCATATTATTATAACGGTACTACCTGATAATGTTTATACGCAAGAAAAACATAATTATTAGATTCATTTCTAGCGATTAAACTTGGAACACCACCAGCACCCATAGAAGATGCTACTGTAACTGGATCTCCTTCATCATTAGATGATGGTAATGGAGGAATTGTAACAATTTCAGGTGAATCATCAGGAACATTTTCTTCAACAGCTGTATTATCTTTCTTAATAGGAGTTATATTAGCCATTGCAATCTTCTCACCATCTCCCGTGATCCCTAAACCAGGAGTAGCATCAGATACAGGATCTTGGAATATAGATCTTCTAGTCTCTGCATCTACTACATTATTATTAGTATCTTTAGTATTAAAGGCAACAACTTCACCCTTATTTGTAGAATCAATAGAAGATACTTCATCATTTTTATTATCTTCATTTACATCCACATCTATGGAATTTTCCTTGTCCTCACCAGTTATTTGATTCTGTATAGGTTCTCTTATATTAGTACCAAAATTCAATAATCCAAAATACAATAAAGCTTCAAGTAATCCTCTTGCCACAGGATGTTTAACTTTTGAAACCATTGGTCTAGAAAGAGATGCAAGACTAAGTCCTGTAACAAGATCTATACCAGCTTCCCACCAAGTATCAACACCAGTTAAAACATCCATTCCCTCTTGGATTCCAACAACGGTAGTAGTTACACCTGATGGTTTAGCAAATCTATCTGGTTTTATATTAGGTCCTCCCTTTTTAGTTTTTGATCCACCAAATCTAAAACCGCCACCACCAGAAGTTTTCGCACCACCAAAATTAAGTCCTAAAGCAAGAGAAGCTGCACCTACTAAAAGTTTGCCTAATGATGCTATTGGTTTTAAAAATATTCCTCTAGCAGCAAATCCAGTAAGGGTTAATGCTAATTTACCCAAAATCAACTGAAATCCAGTTAAAGCAGCACCTACCAAAAGGAAAGTAGTACCAGCTATGGCAAGACCTTTTATTATGTTACCAGTTATCTCTTTTACCTTTTCTTGATTCCCTTCAGAATTTGCTTTTAGTAAATCAAATACATTATCAACCAACCAACCGCCTAATAAAATACCAAAAAGACTTGTTAATTTACCTAATGAAAATTGAGTTTTCTCTGCAATCTTTTTAACAGGAAAAAGTAATGCATTTTGAATTTTTGATTCTATTGCTGCTTCCTTTCTTCCCCTAAATCCCTGTTCTGCTAATATCTGTTCTTGTTTAAGTTTTTCTTCCTCTCTTCTTCTCTCTAAAAGACTGCTATTAGTTAAATTAACACTTATAACTTCTAAAGTTTTAGTTAATATAATATTCTGCTTATTAATAGTATCAAGTTGCGTAGCAATATTAGATAATAGAATAGAATTTCTATTCATTAACGCATTACTATTTGATTCACCCTCTTGATTCTGACCAGTCGGAGATCTAAAGAAACCAGGAGACAAAGATCTCCTAATACCTCTTAGATTTCCTAATATTGGATTATTAACTGGTTCAGCCATTTTGTTGCTGTTTTAGATTTTCTTCTTCAATATATTGATGTAGAAGAGATAAATATATTTCCCTTTCCCAAGGCATCATATTTTCTAGCTCTGTTAAACTATATTTATGGTGTTGCATCAAAGCAAAATTTATTTTAAAGTATGACTCAAGATCTTCATGAGACATACTTACATGAAAAAACTCTGCAAACCCTCCAAAACTATTTTATTTTCTTTTTTAGTTTTTGGATTCATCACTTTCACAGTATGAGTCATTTTAGGCATAGTATCAAAGAATTTTTCAATTTGCTTAAATTGCTGAGAACTAAGAGATTCTATAAACTCCGATAGTTCTTTATCTGTACAGTCAGATCCTGCCCAAGATTCCTCTTCAGAATAGATCTGATCAATGCAAGATGCTATTAATTTAAATGTGTCATCTACATTTAAATTTTCAGTGGTACTAAAATTAGTCTTGATAAATTCTTCCATTGATGGATATCTCATCCTCAAAGTTAATTCATCATCCAATTTAATATCAGGAGAATGTTCTTTATCAATTTTAACTTTTATATCATCCAAATTAATGGTAGTTGGAACTTTAGTTTCTCCATCATCAGTACAAGTAACCATTACTTCTATTTCTTCACCAACAGATTTACCTCTGATATTTAAAAATAGATATTCAATGTCAAATGTTGCTAACTTATCAACTTTAATTCCTTTAGTTAAAATACAAGATTCAAGAACATCTTTAATAGCATTTGCTATTTGAGTATTATCTTGACTCTCCATAGCGATAATTAAAATCTTCTCTTCTTTAACTAAAAAAGGTCTGAATTTAATCTTCTTCTTACTTGATGGTATAACCATCTCATAAGTAGGAGTCGAAATTTTTGGTAAAGGCATAATAAACTATAACAAGTCGTAATTTATATAGGCAGGTTATTTGAAAGTTCTTATCACATGTCCAAAAGTTTCATCTACTTTTGCATCAAAGTTTTGTTTGAACCCATCTTGACCACTAATAACTTGTTGACCAACCTTATTAATTTGTTTTGTAACTTCAGTATTACCAGCAGCTGTTTCATTAAGGGCATTAACCTGATTTATATTACCTTGTCTATTTCCAAATCTACCTGACGCAGTACTAACAAAATTCTCATTATCACCAGATCTTTGAGAGAATGAACTTACCTTTCCGCAAACATATCTTTCATAAGCAAAGGAACAACTAGCCTTTAATACTTGTGATCTTTGATATTGTACTCTTGTAGAATCTAAAGCAAGAGGATATAACCCTTTAAAATTATATTCAATACTTTGTCTATAATTTTTTTCAAATTTAACTATTTTAGTTGATTCTGATCTATATTGTTCAGGATAATTCAATTTAAAATTATAAGCACTCTCTAATGGATTAGCTGAAGATCCTCCTGTAATATACTCCATCCAATGTTCTAAAAACTTAAGTGCTTTATATTCATTATCCACATAAAACTCTAATTTAATTCTAGTAAAATTTCTAGTATGAGGTATTACTTCAGTTACACCTTGATATTCACCAGTTACAGTTTCAGTTGCAAACGTTGATCCTGGTAAACTAGCACCACTACAAAGCAATCCAACATCATCTACATGAAATCTATAATCCACACCTTTACCTGATAAATGACTTCTCAGACTACCACCAGGAATACCAAATTTAACTAAGTAATGGGATGTTTGAGCAACATTCTGAAATGTAGGTAATATTCGTGATATTTTCTTTGGAAATGGAACAGACACTCTAAATAGATGTATTATATCATTTCTATTTAGATGGCTTATAAAGGAAAGTATCAACCATCTTTTCCTCGCAAATATAAAGGTGATCCTACTAATATAATATTTCGATCATTATGGGAAAGAAAGTTCATGGTTTACTGTGATAAGAATGCAAATGTATTAGAATGGGCAAGTGAAGAAATAGCAATACCTTATGTGTCTCCCGTAGATCAAAGATCTCACAGATACTTTCCAGATTTCTACATGAAGGTAAAAGAAACTGACGGTGCTATAAAAAAATATGTTATTGAGGTTAAACCTTTAAAACAATGTAGTCCACCTAAAAAACCAAAAAGGCAAACTAAAGGATATATTCGTGAAGCATTTGAATATGCTAAGAACCAAGCAAAATGGAAAGAAGCAAGAGAATGGTGTGCAGATCGTCAATGGGAATTTAAAGTAGTTACTGAAAAAGAACTAGGGATTAAATGAGTAGAGTTAGAGAGATACGAGATAATCTAATCGGGACAGAAGATCCTGATGATCTAATGATGGAAATTATTAGCGTCTTAAATGAAGGTGGAAAGGTTCCTGAAGTAGGAAAGTTCTACACTTTTGTATATAATCCTAAAACACCTAATATAAGGTATGATCAAAATCCTTTAGTAGGAGTAACTGCAATATTTGAATGGGGATTCCGTGCAATTAATTTTCATTGGAACGATCACAGGCAATATACTTGGAATGAAGTGCCTGGTGGTCTCTATGAAATCAATGATAATGAACTTTCCGATCTTGACGGTATTCCTTTCGCAAAATTTCGTATAAATAGCTGATAATAATAAAGTAACATATAATGGCATCTGGTTCATCACAACAAACAACACAAGTAGGTGCTAATAAGAGGAAACATTATGTAGGAAACGGTGGCGGTGAACATAATGCAGGAAATAATTATGACTTCTTTTTAAGTTATCCACTTAAAAGAGCACCTTCAGGATCAGAAGATAGTCTTTTAATTCAATCAGTAAGATACATAGCTAATCAAGAAGCAAACGATTTAAAAAATCGGGGTGGTTCAATTGGTGCAGACGTCATTAGCCCTGTATTTGAAGAGGGGGCTAAGCAACAAATTCCATTTACCGATGACGATGGGAACCTATCTTCTGCTTATAGCAAGCAGAAGAAAGGAAAAATGGGATTTAAAATGGGTGGTGGATTAGATTCTAGATATAATGCCCACGATGGATTAGGAGGAGCATCAAAATTTGGAAAAGACACAAATTTTTATGTAGAACTACCAATACCAAGACAAGTTCAAGATGGAAATGCAGTCCAATGGGGTGCAAACTCAATGAATTTATTTACATTAGCAGGAATGGATTTAGCTGCTAAGGTAATGTCAGATCCAGGTTCAGCTTTAGAAGATATTCAAACCATATACAATACTCTAGTTCAAAGTGATAAACCATTAGAGACATTAGGTGTTGAAAGTGGTACAGAGATTGGTGCTGCAGTAAGAGCATCTTTAGCGGGTGCAGCAGTTAATGTATTTGGTGCGAACGTAACACCAAACACTGTAATGTCAAGAGCACTTGGAAAAATATTAAACGGTAATAAAGAACTATTATTTGATGGTGTTACTTTAAGAGAATTTAAATTTGATTTCACATTTACACCAAGAAGTTCGGATGAGGGTGTAAGAGCAAAACAAATAATAAGACAATTAAAAAGATCTATGTCACCAAAAGCAGGTAAAGAATATCAAGGTGGAGGAGCTTTTGGTTCTGGTGGTGGTATTTTCTTAAATTCTCCAGACTTATTCTTATTAAGATATTTAAGTGGTGGAAGAGATCACCCATTTTTAAATTCATTTAAACCTTGTGCATTAACAAGTTTATCAGTTAATTATACTGGTGGAGGAACATATGCAACATATAGTGATTCTACACCTGTTCATATGAAAGTTTCAATGGTATTTAAAGAAACTAATCCAATATACAATGAAGATTATGATAATGACAATGTAAAAGGAGTTGGATTCTAATGGGATATTTAAGAGAACTGCCTAATGTAAGGTATCAATCACCACTAGCACATAAAAATTCATCAAAAGATTTTATTTTAGTTAAAAATCTCTTTCGTAAAAATAAATTATTAGATTGGTTATCAGTTTCTGGTGCTAATATGTTTAATAAATTTGTAGTGGCAGATGGTGCTAGACCCGATAATGTTGCAGAAGACATTTATGGAAGTGCAGAACTAGACTATGTTGTTATTATATCTTGCGGTATAACAAACTTAAGAGATGAATGGCCACTATCATCTAAAGAATTGCATGAATACGTTGAAAATAAATATGGTCTTGCTGGTATGGGTGAAATTCATCACTATGAAACACTAGAAGTAAGAGATGAAAATAATAGACTAATTTTACCAGCAGGACAAATAGTTGATAGTACCTTTACAATTGATGGTCCTTCTACAAAATATAATGGTCTTGGTGTTACATGGTCGGGTAGAAATCCATCAACAATTGGAATTCTAAACGCAGAGAAGAATATATATGAAAGCTCTAGTTCATCAACATATGTTGGCGATACTATATCACCAATTACAGGTGTATCTAATTATGATTATGAAACTCAAAAAAATGAACAGAAAAGAGAAATAAGACCTTTAAAATCACAATACTTGCAGATGTTCATATCAGATTTTAAACGAATTATGAGATATGATAGAAACAGTCAATATATAACAGACAAACTCATAACAACAGATAATACAGATATAGTTACATAAAAAAAGACCCACCCGAAGGTGAGTCTTCCCAATATTCAGGCTCTCTTGGATCATCTTTCGGATCCCAGTAGAAGAACTTCATCTGGGATAATCGACAATGTTTAAGAGGCTTGATTTTCATTAACTTTCCGCTAATTTGGCAAAGTATGACATTGCATCATCTTCTTCTTCTGTAGCAGAAGATCTGGATACTGATTCTACTGTCTCAACAACAGGAGCAGATGCTTGAACATCTTCAACCTCTTGCTCTACAGTTTCAGCATCGTTACGAACTGGCTTATTGCCAAGAACATAACCAAGACGAGTCTTGAGTTCATCATAAGACTTGAACTGATCGGCAGCAACTAATTCTGCTAAGGAATGCTCCTTCTTCCAGACTGCTTCCATCGCATCGTCATCATCTAGTAAAGCACTAGTGGCAGCGAACTCAGAAGAGTCATAGTTTCTATAACCAGCAACGTTCTTTGCCTTCAACTTGAAGTTAGCACCTTGCCAGAAATCGAATGGATCAATTGCTTCCTCATCCTCAAACTCAGGCTGCATTGCTGCAGTTAGTTTGTCAAAGATCTTCTTACCATACTTGTATAAGAATGTCTTACCTTCGTTTTCAGGATTTGCTGGATCTTTTACAACGTAGATATTGCTAATGTAAGTAAGTTTACGTTTCTGCTTACGAGCAGTATCTTTACCTGCGTCTGTTCCATTGTTCCAGAGTTGTGAGTTGAACTCAGATACTGGATCTTTTTGCCCCAAAGTAGTAAGGGAGTTTTCAATGTACCAACCACCAGGACCTTGGAAGGCATGGGAGTATAGTTTTACAAATGGTAGATCTTCACCATCTGGTGCAGGTAGAAAACGAATAACAGCGTAGCCATTGCCACCCTTGTCAACTTCTAATTTCCATAAACGATCATCTCCTTGACCGCCATTGTTATTCATTTTTTCGACTTCTTTCACAAGTTTTTGTGTAAGAGAGCCTAGTTTTGATTGCTTTTTAAGTTTAGCAAACGACATTTGGATTACCTCAGATTAATTTGGATTCGTTGGATTTGGTTTTAGTATAACAAAATTACTATTGTATGTCAACCTTCAGCAATTTGCTTTAGTTTCTCAATAGTTTGATTCATGCCAGAGAATAATACTGATATATCAGTTCCTTTTGGGAATCCCAATAATTCAACTGACTTTTCTAATTCACATTTCATTATCTTAGCTTGAGGATCATCGGACAAGGATAATCTTGTATACATAACCCTTTGCTTCTCTAACAATTCAGTTAGATTTTCAATATGATCCAATCTTTCTTCACGGTCCATATCATCAAAAGAAAAAGCATTTTTATATACTTGTTCCTGTAGGCGATTAATACCTAACAGTTCATCTTTAATAATATCGGAATTAAAAAATTCACTCATTTATTATGTCCCTTAATATTTTTTTAAATTGGAATACATTTATATTTAGGAAAGGTAAATATTTTTTTAATTTCATACTTACGGTTTCCCATACAGGATCTTTTAATTTCTTATCAAATTTACCTTTGAAAGAAAAAACTTTTTCCAGTATTGATAATGTTTCTAGTGAGATCTCTCCACCCAGATATTTTTTTAGAACTATAGGATGACCCTTGGAGCAATTGAATACTTTCTCTAAGTCGTTCTCTGAGAGTAAGTTCTCTGATTGTTCCGTGAACATATACGTCAAACTCTGTTGCCTCATTTTCCATTCTGCGTATGTTCTTTCTCCAGAATTGATAATTTCTCCAATCCATAAATTTTGGGGGTTAGTAGCGTTTACGAAATTTGATAAAAGAAAATCTATTACCTCTTGATCTGAATACTTCCTAGAAGTTTTCTCAAACCAATACTTATCTTTCCTTTTATTGAATGATGTTATTGTAGCACGAGATTTACCACCATACTTTATAAAGTCATACTTAGGATTAGTAAAATGACTTTTCATTGATAAGTATGTTTGGTAAGTCTCAAAAGGAGTCACTTTTACCATACCCAACTAATATAAGAATATCTTGTACCATTTTTAACTGGACTAACCATATGAGGATACAAGAAGATACTAGGGAATATTAGCAGATCACCCTGCCTTAAGTCAATAACCTCGTCACCAAACATTATAAATTCTCCACCTGTATAATCATTATTTAAAAGACCTAAACAACTTAAAATAGGAATACCTCTATCTTTACCCGTAAATAAAGATTTAATATGATCATTATGAAGAGCCATTTTTTTACCCTCAAAATACCTATTATATCTAATAGCAGAATATCCTTCCCAACTATCAAATGAAGGTATATCTACATCTAAAGTATATTTTTTAATTGCATGCCATAATTTATCAATTATGAATTTTGAATTACTTACATCAAAATTAAGATCAGTAAAAGACTCTAATTCCTGATTTCCTGATATTGGTATATTTTCACCTGTTCCATGATTATAAAAAGTATGTTGTTCAAAATTAACTGATTTAGTTTGTTCGATAGTTTGTAAACAAATTTCTCTATCTAAAAAATTTTTATAAACCTTAACATAGGATGTTATATCTTTGTTCATACTTGAATTTTAACAGCATCTTCACCCTTCCATTCTCCACCAGTTCTATCATTAATTAATTTCCAATATCTTTCTTTAGTGTTTAATGGTAAATCATAATGAAAATATTGACGACCATATCTAGGAGCTTGAGCAACCCATTGTCCTAAAGGATTTACAACTCCACTAGGTGATGATGATTTAATTGTATCTAAATTATCCTCACCAGACCATCCCCAATAGGTACAAGCATCTACAGTTAAGATTGTAGCAACAGAACGAAAAGCAGTCATCTGTAACCATGCTTCACTCCATTTATCAAAAGTTTCTCTAATAACATAATCCTTTTTACTAACTTTATATGATTCAGGATTATAATCAGGATCTAGTTTAAAATCACGTTCAGCAAACTTATATCCATTTGTAGAATGAAATATAATATCAACGTGTTTCTCAGTTAAAGACTGATTTAACGACTTAAGAGGTTTATTATCAAAACCTTGTTCCTGTGGTGCTCCCCACATATCATTACATATCATTCCAACACCAAGTAATTCTGCAAATGGTATATTAAATGTTTGAAGTGGATGAAAAGATGCTACACTATTACCATCAGCATGAACTAGATAAGTTTTATTAGTTTTACCATATAACCTTCCTTCTCTATCATAATGTCTAATCTGATTTCTCTTAATAGCACCACATTGCTCATAATCTAATATACTTGTTCCTAAATTTAAAGCAACTCCACATTTCTTTTGATATTCTTCTACCTCTTTTAAAGCATCAAATAACTCATCAATTTTATCTTCCCAGAAATCACCATATCCAGAAAGGGAACCTTCTGGTGTCTGTATTAAATCTACGTTATTTTCTTTTGCCCAATCAAGCGTTTTAAAGATCTCATTTTTATTAAATTGAATATCTTTATCAATAATAGGAATTTGAGCACCAGCTATTCTAATCGTTTGTGTCATTTTCTTCAGTTTCAAATTCGGTTATAGCATCAATAGGCACTTCTGCCTCACCTATCTTATACCAATGAACGATTTCACCAGACTTCCAGCTTTTTCGTTCACCAAGATATTCAAGGTCAGGCATATTATAGTCACGCATTATCGCTTGTAAACGATGATGCAATAGATCAAGTTCAGAAATTTCCATCAGATTGGTAATTTAGCTTTAGAAGTTGCTTTCATAAAATTAAGACGAGTGGCATCCCATTTCAATCGCTCCTTCAAAGGTTTTGATATCAATTTAGTGACTGATTCAACTTCAATATTATTATTTTCACAATACTGAACTATTGCATCAATATAATTTAAACCTTCCTCTGCTACAATCTTTTCAATTTCTATAGCAAACTTTTGAGGTGTGAGAAACTTGCTCTCTATCGCCTTTTCTAATTCTTTATTCGGTTCCATAGAGTTCAAGTCTATCCTTAACAAATTTGTTAATATATTTGGTGAGAAGTCTGATATACTTTGCTTTGTCTCTTTCTTCGTAAACGACACATTCTCCATTTTCACAAGCCATAATGATTACTAATTTTTTGATTGATATTCCCGTCATCTCATACAACATACACCCGTATGCCATACACTGGACAAAATAATGTTCTATCCAGTCTCTTGGTTTAGGTTTTTTAGACGTTTTAAAATCTATGATCGCCAGTTCACCGTCATATTCCGCTATACAATCAACGGTTCCAGCAATGCCTAATTCTTTACTATATAGCGGTCCTTCCAGAGCATGAATATTATTTATTTTATTTAATTTACCCTTGGCAATCTTAAATAAAAAGTCTGAAATAGGTCTTACTTCAGGTAAATTCTCATTCTTTAAATAATGCTCTGTAAGAGTGTGCATATCAGTTCCACGACCAGTAGCCGCTTTAGTAATACGATCTGCCTCTTCATTACCAACCTTCTTTCGCCATTTAACAAAGATCTCTTTATTAAAATGACTGGTTACAGAAGTAATAGAAACCATCTTGACGAGTTCATCCTCATCAGGAATCTTATAATAGCGAACTCCATCAATATGCTCTCTTTCAAGAGGTTGGAGGTCTAATTCAACGTGGTCAAATACCATATCGTTCACATCTCACATTCGGCATAATATCAATGGGGGCAAATAAATCGTAAATAAAGATAACTTGAGTTAATCTAAAGTTATCACCTTTTGTATAGATGTTAGATTGACCATGCATCAATCCCCCATCATACATTATAATCCTATTATAGGAATTTTTAACTTCAAGTGTTTTTTCAAAGTGATTGTTATTATTAATCAAACACTTTTTATAATGTTTACCAGAATCTATATCACAAAACTCAGAAGATTGAAAAACATCTTTACGTATTTCAGTCAATCTCTGATCAGAATACTCAGGATGCATATCATCGTGTTTTAACGATACACCTTCTTTAATTTTGTATATTGTAGTACCACTATCTGCAATTGGATCTGGATCTAGATAAACAACTGCAGCTAAAACAGATTTACCATCAGAATGAATAAATCCAACATTTAGAGAACTATTAGGATTTTCAGAAAAACCCCAAGTTTTTTGGAAGTGAGAGTTTGCATTCCAAGTTACACCAGATAAATCAAAATCACCAAACATAGATAAAATCTTGTTTATTGATTTGTAATGATACTCTTCTGAGATAGTAGATAAACAATCAGATCTACATCCAGGAAAAGATCCAGAAGTAAAAGAATAATCTAAAGAAAGAGCAAACTTTCTAATATAATCAGGATCCTCATAAAAATTGTCATAACAACTTATAGGAAACCTCATAACCCAGATTCAAGTTTGGCAATAATATATTCTTTGACAAGTCCTGAACGAACTATATCATCAATACCAAACTCTATTATATCAAAAGAAGGCATTTTACGCAAGACATTCATAAAATCAACAATACCATTACGGTCATTAGTTTTAACTAAATCAGTCTGGCTTGCATCACCACAGAACATAATCTTACTATTCTCTCCAATACGAGTAATAATAGAATCTAATTCATGAAAATTAAGATTCTGAAACTCATCTACAATCACGATAGCATTATCTAATGTAGTTCCACGAATAAAAGAGGTACTCCAAAACTTAATACTTTCTTGTGCCTTTAAGTTGCCATACAGCATCTCAAAATCCGCATCAGAAGGCATCTGGAACATATACTTCACCATATTCTTATAAGGAATTTGGTAAATATCTGCTTTATCTTCATGATCACCAGGTAAGAACCCAATTTCACGAGTAGACACTAATGAGCGAACCAAGTAGATTCTCTCATATGGAGTATCTGTAGAAAGAACATCTTTTATCGCATTATATAAGGTAATAAAAGTTTTTCCAGTGCCAGCAGTACCATAAGCAATAAGATGCTTATTTCCAGCATAAGAATCAAACAATCTTTTTTGATTATCTGTTAATGGTTCAATATTAATCAAATAATCTGTATTGATCGGTTTCTTTCTTTTTATTTGTTTAGTCGTTAATCCAACCCCAATAGGTTGTTCGACCTTCTTTTTTCTAGGCATATTAAAGTGTTTTTATAGTTCCATTTCTTGGAGCCGCCTTCTGAGCTCTCTTTAAAATAGTATTCCAACCAGGTGCTTTTTTTCTTAATTTGTCTTGCCATTCTCCAACTTCACCCACTCCAGGCATTGTTGATGGATCAGACCAATCTCTAGTCCAATCTGGATTATCTTCGCACCACTTAGACCATTCATGGATGCTCATTGCGACTTCTTTCTGTTCGCCTGTTTTTGTGTTTACTACTGGATACGTTGCCATTTATTTAATATTGAATTTGTCTTTAATTTGTTGATTTGATGCTGTTACCTCATTTCCAACATTTCGAGTATTACCTGTATTCAGACTACCACTCTTATCCTCATAGGTTTCTTGACTTGATATTGCATCAATGCCATAATAACTTGGATCCTTTGTTCTAAGACCAGCACATCCTTTAGACCAATCTTTATCCCAATCAGGATTTTCCTCTCTCCACTTTTCATAATCTTCTACGAGCATATGAATTTCTTTTTGCTCACCAGTTTTTAGATTTTTTACAGGATACAAAGGCATAATATGAAACTAGGTATTTTATTTAGACCCATCCAAGAGCTTCGGAAACCGAAGGAAATTGTTCGGTAAAAATAGACCTTGCTTTTTCCACAACATCCATATGCTCTTTCTGTGTACCGTGTGCAGATCTCAAATTAATGTAGTGAATCCAAGAACGGCACGAACCAGTCATATACAGACGGGTTGGAGTGGCAAGTGGAAGCACAAATCTGGCACATTCCTTTGCGACTCCTTCATCTAACAGAGCATTATAAAGATTCATAGAATCCTCAAAGTGTCTTGCGATTAATGCCTGATACTCCTCTTTTTTCTCCTGTGGAATATCATCGTTACTATTCTGTCGGTTCTTTATATCCTGACTGCGGAGATCTGGTACAGGAATCTGAGAATCTAGGAGTTTTGTATCAGCATATCTCTGAGAAAACTCTTGGAATGTGAAGCTCCTATGCCTCAAAATTTGGGCCGCTAATCCCCTCGTCGTCTCGATCTCCAAAGTCATCGAGGACTGTTCAAATACACTCCAATGATTATGTTTAATACAATACTGTAATAATCCCGCATATTTCTCATTTTGCTGATTGGAAGGATTTGATACTCTGGCAATATATGCCATCATCTTCTCAGCATCGGGTGTGATACTTACAAATTTAACATTCATCTCTTTTTTAGAATCTTAATAGGCATTGTTACTAATTTCTCCCAAGGAGAATAATCATCAAAAAGAACAGCAGCTTTATCACCACTAATTCTTTGAATAAATCCTTCATAACCATTATAGATGGAAGTTACATCATCTACAACTATTTGAGTACCAGGAAGAATAGGTCCAGGTTCACCTGCTTTAGGATAAGTCATTTACAGATTTAATTACTCTCAACTGTTCTTTCATATCTTCAAGTTGTTTATCTGTATGAAGATGTTCCTGTCCAATCCAATACTCTAATGTTTGAATTAGCTTTGTTGCTCTACTAGTCATTAGTAATATATTTTGAGTATATTATAGCATAAAAAAAGAAGGGGTTCAACCCCCTTCCTCTTTTCTTTTTAGCTATTCCTATCAAACAGTGGTAAGAACACGTTTGTGTCCTTCAGTATCAACAAGGAATTTTACACCACGGTAAGATTCTTCATGTTCTACTGGTTTTGCCTGTCTGTTAGGACGATGCTCAGTGTCGTATGTGACACCACGATAAGTGACTTTTGCCATTGGGTTTCTCCAAAGTAGTAGGGGTTTTAATCCGTTCCTTTAGTCAACTTCTGCGTCCCATAAACATCCTTGAGTGCTACCTCTTACCATTTGAACCAATTCAGTTCTATATTGAGTCGAAGGTGATATCTTATTGATAATCCCCTTTGCCTCTTCACAAGTTAAAAGAGTAGCGAGTAGTATGTCCATAGGATGAACGATCCGTTCCGAGTCGGCTTACTTGCGACCTGAATGTATCAGGTTGAACGATTGTGTTAATAATAACACATTTTAACTATTTAGTCAATAGAATATGTAAATTTGTTACATCGACCCTACAGGTCAAAAAAATTGCGGAGTTTTTTTTCCCCGATATATGGAATTAAAAGTCGAATTTGGTTTACCGCCCTTTCTTTTTCCTCTTAGGTGCATTAGGTGACTGATAACCCCACATTTTAGGTGAAATAGTTCCCTTACCATATTGGATATCTTTTAATCCACCCTTAAACTTATCCCAATACATATCAAAGAGTTTAGTCTTTGTACCTCTACTTAAATCTAAAAGAGTCTTATCATCAACAACATACTTGATAATAAAAGCATCCGTAGGTACTTGTACAGTATTAACATCTGCTAAACTACCATTAGAAACTAAAATCTCACAGCAATATTTGTCCTTAGAACTTTCTTTTTCTTCCTTAGTCCAAGGTTCAAACTTAGGTTCTGGTTTAGGTTCTAATTTCTTTTCTTCTGTTTTTTCTACTACTTCTTTAGTCATGATCTATTAACGTTCCAAACAATTTGAGGAAATGCTTCTGATACAACTTCCCTTGTAATCTTATACTTATCAGATAACTTTTTATCTTTAACTAAAATAAGAATCTCTGCTTCAAGTGGATGTAATCCTTGAAGTATGTTTATAAACATAGTCTCTCTACGAAGACTTGAAAGACTTGCATTACCACCCTTAACAAAATTATAAAACGCCTTAAATTCCTTACGAATAGTTGTTTGACCCTGATCGTTTGATCCAAGAGAAGTTGTTCTAAGTTCACCCATCTTATCTACAGCATCCTGAATCTTTTCAGATAAAGTTCCTGTTGTCATTTCATCTTCTTTAGTATTACCATAAGGAACTTCACCTGGTGGTAAAAGAGAAATTATACCTTCATCAAAATTCCAAATAAGAAGTGCTCTAATTGAAGGATCATTATATCTTTGAAGTGTTTCTACTTTTAATGCTTTACTTCTCATTTTAGAGACAGCATCAAATACTTCAAAAGCAAATGGATTTGTTGGAAGATCTGGAACCTTCTGAGCAGTAACCGTTTTTGCTTTTGTTTTTGTTGCTGGTTTTCTTGTTGTTGACGCTTTTCTCTTAGTCGTCGCTGTCTTCTTCGTCGTTGTCATAATTGTTTTCAAATCTAAATGCTACAATGTCATCTGGAACTAAATTTCCATTACCGTCAAACATCTCAGGATGTATTCTTGGTATTTCTTGATAGTTCATCATGTATTCTCTGGCAACCCAACCACCAATAGCTCCTACTATAAGGAATAATATTGTTAAAAAAGATCCAAATACTAAACTTATTGCTAACATGTCTCTTTCTCCTATTTTAAGTGTGGTTATATGTAATGGTTTGGTTTTCCTTTTACCTCCAGTTAAGATGAATTCAAACCCACGATCTATATTATAATCTGGTTTATTTATATCTTGCTTAGACGATTTTATTTTCTTGGAAGAATTGGATGGTTTCGGTACACCCTCCAAGTTTTTGTCTTTTACCATTATCGTCACATATTATTTGAGGAAAAGTAGAACCTTCACCAAATTCAGCATAAAAATTTTCCCTATTAAAATCAATGCCTAAATTATACACCACATGACTCTGATTTGTCAACTGCATTACTTCCTTTATCTTGTTGCAATAAGGGCAACCATCCCTACTATAAATGGTAAAATTCATTACTTTTTTATAAAAAATTATTTAGATGATTATTATATCTCATTTGTGTTATAATTAGTAGTAGTATTAGGAAATCATAAATTGATTATATTAACAGGATCAAAAGGATTTATAGGTCAGAACTTTCTTAAGTATCTGATAGAGCATTCTGATGAAGAAATAATTACAGTTGATGAAAATGATTGTTGGGATTGGATAGCATACTTTAAAGACTGGGATAAAGTATCTCTTATACTACACCAAGGAGCGATCTCAGACACGACAGAAAGAGATATAGATAAACTCCATAGAACTAATGTTTGGTTCACCATAGAGTTGTTTGAGAAGGCAATAGAGCATCAAATAGATGTTAAATTTGCTTCATCTGCATCAGTATATGGTAATACAAGAAAAAGTTTATGGGCAACAACACCGAATAAAATATCTCCATTAAATTACTATTCTATCACCAAGCTACAGATAGATTATTACATACAAGACAACTTAGATAAGTTCTCATCCATTCAAAGTTTCAGATACTTTAATGTGTATGGACAAGGAGAAGATCATAAGGGAGATCAGGCAAGTCCAGTACATAAGTTTACACAACAAATAAAAGAAACAGGTAAACTAAAACTGTTTGAAGGATCAAGTAAGTATCTAAGAGATTTTATTTGGGTTGGGGATATAGTAGAAGTCGTTCTTAATAATGATAAACCATCTGGGATCTATGATCTTGGAACCAGTAACCCAGTTAGTTTCAAAACTGTTGGAGAATTGATAGCATTAAAATATAAAGGAGAAATAGAATACATTCCATTCCCAGAACACCTAAAAGGAAAATATCAATATCTAACTATCGCAGAGAAGGTATGGGACTACCAGTTCATAAATGTAGCACAGTATCTTAATCTCCTCTAAAGATCCTATGCGAATCCATATCAAAATGTTGTGTAGAGAACTCAAATAATTCAGAATCCTCAAGAGCAACCATCTGATGTCTCATCTTTCTTGGA
>VTLG01002517.1_pt1 | contig 27612 bp, 18 predicted proteins | sample 4694571 | NCBI WGS metagenome assembly VTLG01 (sample SAMN12604809, study PRJNA352737) | marine metagenome | biome: ENVO:00000447; feature: ENVO:00000209|ENVO:00000569|ENVO:01000036; material: ENVO:00002151; isolation source: viral sequences binned using virsorter ...
TTCTAAAAATTTTTCTTTTGTTATGTCTTCAAAAGGAGCTTGTGTGTAAGAACCATTATCATAAGGTAAAACTGCTAGACCATTGAAAGTTTCTTTATATTCCCACATCCATTCTCCTACTTTATCCCATTCATCTTGTTTTACAGAAATTGTAGCTGAAACATTGTTTGTATTTGCTCCTTTTCTATGGCCTTGTTTTACCCATTCTAAATTAAATTTTTTAGTTCTTTCTAATAAATCCATTGCATTTTCTGTTCTATAAATTGCTCCTTTTGGTGATTTTTGTGGAACTGATATAATTGCTTGTAAACCTGGTTTAAAAAAATCATCTTCTACTAATTCTGGATGGTTTCTTAAAAGATATTGATAAAGTGCTTCATTTTTACCTAATCTCATACGTCTTATATAATAATCATTATGCCAAGCATGAATTCCTGATGAAGTTCCTAAAACTAATGAACTAGTTCCAGAAGGTTTTACTGTTGTTACTCTAGCTGCTTTATTAATTCCTAATATTTCTGAAATAGTTTCATTAACTTTTCTAGCTTCTTTAGCCGCTTCTTTTAAATTATATTTTAAAATTTTACCACTTGCTATTCCTGTCATTCCTACACCAACAAGTGCGTCTTTTTCTGTTGTTCTTTGCCAAATATCACGAAGATAATGAAAATCTGTGTAACTTGCTTGTAAAGTTCCTAAAAATGCACCGGCTTTTACTCTTTTATTTAAATCTTCTTGTGATTCTATATTAGAAACATTAATTTCTGTTAAATTGCAAAATTGAAATGGTCTTAAAGCTATTTCACAACATGGGTTAGTTCCCCAATCTTTATCATTTGAAAAATATATTCCAGGTTCACCCGAGTTACTTGCAACTATTTTATTCCATAAACCAAAAAAATCTTTTTTCTTAACTTTTGAACGAATAACTACTGCTGAATTATTGGCTCTTCCTCTTTGTGGATTTAATTCCCACCAAGAACCATGTTTACACATTAACATTTCATTATCATGTAAATCAAATAAAGAAATTAATGCTGCCCTACGAATACCTCCAGATAAAACAGCATCAGCAATATGACATATAATATCATGTGCTTCTAATGGTTTTAAAGGTTCTCCATCTTCTTTTCTGTCTAATACTTTTTGTATTTGGAATAAACATTCTTTTAATGGTTCAGGACCTGGTGCTTTACCCCCTACAGTAATTAATTCTGCTCCTTTAGGTCTAATATCTCTAAAATCAAAAACTGGTTTTGAATTTGAAATTCCAAAATAAGATTTCATTAAAACCTTAACTGCATCAGCCCATCCTTCAATTGAATCTCCTACTAAAAATCTTCTTCTTTTTTTAGGAATTCTAACTTCTGGTAATTTTTCTATATGATGGTTTTGAACTGAATAACCTACCCCACAACCTGATAATAATAAAAACATTACTTCACTAAATGCTCTCCAATCATCAATAGGTAAAAAAGAACAATTGAAAATTCTTGAGTTATTTATAGCAATCGGTTTTCCTGCGAATTGTAAACTACGCATTGACGGTAAGACTTTTTTATCATAAACTAATTTGTATGTATCTTCAATTTCATCTTTTAAATCAGGAAATTTAGTTTGATGCATTTTTTTATTTCTAGTAACCAATTCTTCCCAAGTCTCTCTTCTTTTTAATTTAGGAACATATTTTGCATATTTGTTATAAACTACGATATCCGATAAAATTTTTTGTGAAATCTCCATTTACTTTTAAAATTATTAGAATATTAATAAATACTTTTTAAATCAAAACCAAGTAAAAATGAAGGCTTTTTAGCCTTCAAATTATATTTTTCTTTTTGTGGATATAAATACAATATATACAATGGAAACATCGCTAAAGATTAAAAAAAGTTTCAGAAGAATTGCGAAGTCTTCTTCGCTCTGCAGGCGAAAGTTCTCCTGGTGGGGTTTGTGTGTTTTGTTGTGATCCTCTTATATTTATTTCAATTTTACCAATTGAAGTATCCATAACAGAATCAAAAGTCATACCATCTGCCCCATATCTGTTTTTCATTATATGCCATCTTCCTGTTCCACTTTCTTTATCTTCAGCACTTCGTGCTAAGGACATTGCAAAATCAGTAATCATCATTTTACTATAACTTTCTGCTATTCTATCTCCTTGAATTATTTCTTCTCTTGCTCCTGTTCTATTTACTTGAGATGCTGTCCAAATAGGCAATTTCATCTGGGTAGCTAATCCTCTTAAATTAGTATATATATCATCTAATTTATCTCTTTTTTCTTTTATGTTTTTTACATTTAATAAATCAGCATAATCAATAATAACTAAATCTGGTTTTATATTTTGTTGTTTACATTTTTCTAAATGTGCATGTAAAGTATTGACTGTTGCTTGTCCTGCGGGATATTCTCTAATGTATAATCCTCCTCTTAAATCATCTATTTTTTCTTTTACTTGTTCTTTATTATCTTTTACATCACTTACAGATATTTCTGTGAAACAAGCATCATATCTTAAACCAACATATTTTTCACTTAATTCAAGTGTGTAATGAATTACTGTGTATCCTAATTTAACTGCGTGTGCCCCTAAAGCTACTAAAGCCCATGATTTACCTCCACCAGGACCTCCTACTATTAAACCTAAATCTCCTTGTCCTAATCCTCCTGCTAATAATCTATTAATTAAGGGCCATGGGGTTTCTACTGTATTTCTGGCTTCTTCTCTGTATCTGTCTTCTAACTCATTCATATATTCATGTCCTATGTCTTTTTCTGTTCCTGCTTTTAATGCTTTATCTATTAAATTTCTAATATCATCATAATCTCCTAATTCTAAAAGATCAACTGATTTCATTAACGCATTTTTTAATGTTTGGTTTTTACAAAAATCTAAAAAGGTATCTTTAACATAATTTAAATCTGTTGCTTTAGAAGATTTATATGTTTGTTTAAGTAAATCTTTTATAGCTACACCTTGTACTTCATTTTTAACATTATCTAATTCAACTTTAAAAACTTCCATTGTGGGGATAGTTTTATATTCATTATAATAACTCAATGTTTTTCTTATAATCCATTTACCAGCATCATTGTCAAAATAATCAGGAGAAACTATGTCTGCTGTTTGTTGTAAAAAATCTCTATCTGTAATTAGAATAGCTAAGGCTTTTATTTGAAAAGCATGTCCATATTGTGTTAATTTACTCATGTGTTAGTTTAGCTATACCATTTAATTTTGTAAAATGTTCTTTTAACCATAAATCAGGAATATCAATAGCATTTCCCATTTGATCATCTGTGTACATCATAATAAAATCATTTCGGGAAAGCAAATTTATTGGTGCTTCTATTAGTCTTTGTATTTGTAATTTTAATTCTCCAGAAATTGGTGGATTTTTTAAGTCCATTAATTTTTCATTTAAATATAATTGGTTTACAGACTCAACAATTTTTTTATGCATAGGTTCTTCTCCTTTAGTAGCATATTCCAGAATGAAATTAAGATCAAGGGAATTTTGAGAAATTATATCTGGAATGATTTTTGGTAATTTTTTAGGACCAAGTCCTTTTACCCCACTAATGTTATCGGATTTATCTCCCATTAGGATTTTATACATTAAAAAATTGTGAGCCGGTATACCATAATCTTCAAGTACCTTTTCAGGTGTATAATATATTTTTTTAGTTGGACTCCAAACTGTAATTCTATCATCTACTAATTGTAGAAAATCTTGGTCTGAAGACATTATTATGGCTTCTTTTTTTAATAAATTATTTGCAATGTAAGCAATAGTATCATCTGCTTCAATTCTATCTATTGAGATAACATTAATAGGTAAAAAATCTAGATAATCTAATAAACGTGAAAATTGAATTTTCATTGCTTCTTTTTCTTCGGTTGCATTTTTAAATGCATCCCATCTTGTCATTCTTTTTCCAGGTTTTCTTTGAGACTTATATTCAGGATGTATTTTTCTTCTACGTTGAGAACCACCTGTACCATCATAAACTATAATTACTCTGGTAGGATTTACTTCTCTAATTGCATAAGCCAATGATTTTAAAAATCCAACTAAACCTCCTACAGGCACACCTCTATCATTTAGAGTACCATTTACTGCGAATACTCTTAAATAAAGATTTAAACCATCAATGATTAATACTTTAGAATTAAGATCAGAATAATCAGACTTCTTAACATTATCTAATAAATCAAATATTGTATTTGTCATTATATCCCTGTTTCATCGATTTCAATGTCAGGGTCCATGTCTTGTGCGTCTTCATGTTGATACTTCATAATATATGCATCACAAGTATCTCTATACATAGCTTCTTTAATTTCAGGTTGTTCTGTGCATAATTTTTCAAGTTCCTTACCAGAAAAAGTTATTATTTCACCTGTTGATTTGTCTACATATTTACAAATAGGACCTGATTGTTTACAAACTTTATATTCTTTCATCAGTTTTAACCAACCTCCAAAATCATCCATACCTTGTCTATAAAAAACATTATATCGGATTTTTCGATTTGGGGGACCTATTCTATTTTTTACTACGATAGCTTCTACTTCAGAGCCTACAACTTCATCAATTCCATTAACTTTTTCTTTTAATTTACCAACTTGTTTAAGTCGTAATCTAACTGAAGCATGAAATTGAAGTGCTTTACCTCCTGAAGTAGTATATTGATCTGCAAAAGGCATTGCTCCCATTTTTTGTCTTAATTGATTAGTAAATACTAATAGTATTTTTTCTTGACCAATTAAATTAGTAATTTTACGCATTGCTTTTGAAATAATGATTGCTTTTTGTGTCGCATAACCATCTTTTTCAAAATCAGCTGCAGATTCAATTTTAGTAGTTGCTGCTGCAACTGAATCTACTACTATTGTTACAAGTTTATCTGGATTCTTTTCTCTAACTTTAAGAATAACATTTTCAATTGCGTCAAAAATATCTTCTACAGTTTCTAATGGTAAATAAACCATTTTTTCAACATCTACTCCTATTGCTTGTAAAAATTGTGCATTTAAAGATGATTCAGTGTCAATGTAAACTGCTACTCCGTTTTTCTTTTGTGTGTTAGCTATAATGTGAGATGCTAACAGGGATTTACCACTTTGTTCAAGACCAGTAATTTCGACGATCTTAGAAACTGGAAATCCACCATTAGGGCGATTAGAAATGGCCAAATCAAGAACTGTAGAACCCGTGGATACCCAATCATTTACGTCTGTAGGGGAATCTTCACTACCGTCTAAAAAATAGGCAACTCTATGATGGGTTTTATTAAACTTCTTATTCAAAGAGTCGGCAATAATCCCTGTTAATTCATCTCTATTTGTGTCTTCTTTTTTCTTTACCATTAGTCAAATAATTCATCAAGTTTACTATCTATGCTTTTTTTACCTTTAGAAGGGGCTTTTTTAACTTCAGTTTCTTTACCTCCATCTTTTTCAGCTGGTTTTAGATAACTGTGCAATTCACTTTTCATTTCTTCAAATGAATATTTTTTGAATAAGGAAACCAAATCTTTTTGATTTTCTAAAAGTGATTCAACTGTTTTAGCATCGTCTGCTAATGATGTTTGATTTGGTTTAACACGAACAGTTGTTGTGTTAAACATTTTGCCAGTTTCTTTAGCTGAAATTACTTCTACATTAATATCACGTCCTTTTGAAATATCCGTAATATCACCATAATCTTCATCAGCCATTACACCTAATAGTTCTTGATAAACCATTTTACCAAATTCCCAAAAACGAACTCCTTTATCTTCTTCTCCACGTACTATTACTGGAGCGAAAACACGAAGTTTAGGGAATAATTTTTTAGCTAAATCGGCATTTTCTTTATCACCTGATTTTCTCAATTGTGAAGCAAATTCCAAAATTGGATCTGACTCATCAAAATTAGAAAGAGCAATCATTCTTGGTTTACCAATACCGAAATAAAAATATAACTCAATAAAAGGAAAATCTTTATTGTGTTTATAAGGCACTATACGTGCTTGTGTTTTGGTACCTACTTGAGGTCTCCAAAAATTAAGTTTATAGTCACTTGTACTACTACCTCCCTTGTTGTTTAGTTTTTCTAAACGTTTTTTAATTTCATTTAAATCCATACGATTTTTTGTTTAAAATGTTAAAATATAATTTACTCTGTATGTTTATACAAAGCATTCTCCACAAAACCAAATTTTTTTATGAAAGATTTATGATTTCTTTTACTTTAGTGTCTATGCGATTAAAACCTTCTGTTTGTACTAATAATATACAATTTTTATAATCATCCCAATTTATTGCGAATGTTTTGTCTAGAACTCCATCATTTAAACTCTTTATCAATTCATTTAATGCATTTATTGTGTATAAAGTGTTTGTTTGTTTTTTTCTATGTACTAATATTGTATTTTCAACTGCGAAATCTCCTGTTGTATTTCCCATATCAACATTATATGTAAGCATTGTTTTTTCCCCATCCAAACTTTCTAATACAAAAATTTTATTAAAAAGAATAACATAAGATTTGCTAATTTGATCTGTTGTTTTTTTTATATCATCTGGTGATACGAAAGTACAATATAAGCGATTATTCATAAAAATACGGAAAAGTTCCACGTATAAATATGAAATTTATCGCAAAGCCCCGTAATGTTCACCAATTTTAATTTTTGTAGGGAATTTATTACTAAGTATTTCTTGTAAATCTACTAAAGTTGATTTTCCATCTTTTTTTGAAAAATCAAAAATAAAAGCATCATACACATAAAGAACTAATTTTGTTTTTTTATTCTTTAAATACTTATTTATTATTCCTATTTTTTCTATGTTAGTTTCTGTTTCTAAAGATTGTATTAGGTAATTGAATAATTTTTGTTTTGTTATATTTTTGTGATTATGTTTCAATATCTTTTTTCCTTGAGGAGTTTCAACAAAACCTTCTTTTTCAAATTTATCCCAATTTTTATCTATATATTTTTGTGTTTTATAAAAGAAAGGATGATGTAAGTTTTCTTTTCTAATACCACCATATATTTGTTTAAAAGTAATTTCTTTACTTAATTTATATTCTTCGGGTGTTATTTTATCAGTTTTAAAATAAATTTTTGCGAGTGTGTTATGAACATTGTCTTCAAATTTATATCCAACCATATCTCCTATTAATCTAGGATGATAACCATCATAATCCATCTCAACAAAAAAATCATTAATTGGTTCGAAACAATTACGTTCTCCATTGTCATGTTTTAAACCAACGAAATTTATTCCATTAAAATTATTTACAGGTCTTCCGGTTGTTGTGTAGGGATTATACCATCCGTATATATTATTATTTTTTATTGAATGTTTATTATTTTTTGTTGTGAAGTAATTTTTAAATTCGTCATTTATTTTTAAACCATTTTTTTCTATCTCATATAAATTTGGTAATATTTTTGCATTATACAATCCACTTACATTTAGGGTATTTGTTGAAAAAACATGCGATAAAGCGCATTGTCTTTGCTCGCAACGTTCTAGGTGTTTCCCAATAGGTATTATTTTATTTACCTTTATTTGTGGGAATTTTCGGTAATAATGTGTGTGAGCTTGTGTGTCAAATTCATCAGGAAATAATTCATTTTTTTCTAAATAATGGATGTGTTGTATATCCGTATAAAGAGGCATAGGATTAATGTGTAAAGCCGCTTTTTTATCTTTTACATAAAAATTATGACCACTTAAAAAATTAAAAACCACATTTTTATCCCAATTAATACATTCAGGATGGTTTATGGGAATTATATAACCTTTGTCATTTTTTGGTTTGATATATACCGCAATTATTTCTGCTAATGCTGGATGAGTATTGTCATTTCCTTGAATGTAATCTAACCAACAGTAAGAATTATTTTCTACTATTTCCTTAAGTTGTTGAAATTGATTTTTTGTTTCTATAAGGTAAAACATACCTTAATGTATGAAAAATTTCTTTAATAACCACTTGGTCCTGCACCTGATCCTGGACCCAATGAGGGTTTACCATTACCTCCTGTAGGAGGAGTGCTTTCTGGGGATTCTGATGGAGGTTCATAACCCATTTCTAACATTTCTTCTGTTATGGTTGGTTCTGTTATAGAAGTTACTTGTTGTGAAGGTTCTATTGTAGGAAAATCCATATCTTCTCTAAAATATAATTTAGCATGAGGTTGTTTTGTGTGTTTTCGTCCTACCATTGGTCCTTCTTCTAAATGTATGTGATAATAACCTATATATTCTGTTGCGTCTTCATAGTATAATTCTTTTCCTTCTGTGTAAAGATTACTTTGTTGATGTATTATTGAAAATTCATCTAAAGTATTGAATATATTTTCAATCTGTGGTACTGTTTTTCTTATTTTTTCTAAATTCATTTGGTTGATTTTTTCAGCATCTTCCGTAATAGACCATGTTAAAGAACCAATTTCATATAAAATGAAATCATGATCTTTTTGAAAATTATCAAAAGTTTCTTTACTTATTTCAAACATAAAAGAATCCTTATTTTTTCTTACAACATAATATCTCGTATAATATCCTCTTTCATAATCTTTTTCTGTTGGTAATGTTTTTGAAGCATTAAGTGGTTTATATTTTTTTAATTTATTGTAATGACTATTGTTTAATATGTGGTATTTATGAGTATTTGCTGTTCTACCAAAAGATAAATTAATGGATGCATTTTTAATTATGGGAGGTCCTAATCTTAAAGGATTATCACCTGCGTAATATTGTCCCGTGCTTGTTTTTATATATTTACCTTTGTAAGCTTTTCTGGATTTTTCATATATAAATTCTCCAGGATTAGTTTCTAATATAGTAATTGTCGATTTTGGAAAATATGCCATTTTAATTTATTTTATTTCTCCATATGTTACCATCATAAATTCTGGTACTTGAAGGTTATAAGTAGTTTCTCCTATTCGTTCTTCATGTTCATAATATTCTACAAAATTACCTGTATATTTTGGACGATATCCATGATTTGATCCTATAGGAGCAGCTTCCCAACCAGCACCTGAATATCCACTTACTCCTACTGCTGCCGTTCTATTATGATCTCCATAACCTGGATTAAGGGCCAATACATATCGATTATCATTTGGATGCATAATATAAGGGTCTAATCCTTTATGATTTTTATATAATTTCCCAGCTGATCCAGGCCATTTAGATGTCCACGTTGGTCCGCTAGTGTCAAAATAGAACCATTTATTTATATCATTATTTGCCCATTCTGGCATAGTAGTTTCTCCCATTTGGTAAGAAAATAATGCAGCTTTATATGCTGTCCAAGGTATTCTATAAAATTTTGATTTTAGAATTTTATCTGCATTAGTGTCGTTATGACTAGTAGGATCATCATATGCACCTTGATACATGTCTCCAAAGTATCTATTTGTTCTTTTTTTAATTTCTGGAGGACCATATTTTGGTTTTGTACGCTGTCTTCCTTCATCTGTGTGAGGGAAGATTAGAGTTTCCCATATTACAGAAGATTTCCATATGGCTCTAGAATAATCCGTATAAGCTTTACCACCGATGTCTATTGTTTTCGTAGCAGTACCATATGCATAACTAGCTAACTTGTAACAATCTTCTAAACTTGTTTCATAACCTGGAAGCTCATGAGTTTTTTTAAAGTTTCTCTCAATACCATCTACTCCTTGTATGGTAACTTCATTTACATCTATTTCAACTTTAAGTTCTTCTTTATACATTTGAAATTCCTCAAGTGAAAATTTACGGAATGAATTTTGCCATCCTTTTAAAGATTTTATGAAATCTTTTTGTAGACTTACGTTAGATAATGCTTCCATTTCACTCTCTCTATCAACCATTATATTTCTATGTGCAGTGTTTGCAACTCTATTGTAGAAGAAGTAGACTCCTTTTTCTTGATGTTCATATTGATGTCCTAGTAAATTTGCATCGGCATAATATGCTTGACCTGATAATGCACCACACCAACCAAATAATAGATTTTTCCATTTCATATAGGTGTCCATGTCAAATTCTGTTTTTACTCCCATATCAATAGCATCCACATCAGACTCTATTTCACATTCTTGTGTTGTTTCATTCCAAAAACCTCCTTCTTGTTCACATAAATCTTGTTTATCTAATTCTAAAGATTTTTCATCTTTATTAGAATCATCCTTATTAAGATTATCATCTTCATTAAGATTTTCATCAACAAGAATGATTTCATCTATCAAATTAGGATCTTTTGTTGGGTCATATGGTTCTTCTATGTTCTCATAAGTGTTGGAACCACTAGGTACATTTATGTTTGTATTTTGTGGTGGATTTGGATTGTCATTGTTTGAATTATTGTCTACTGTTCCATCACCTTCAGGTCCACCATGGTCTGCAAAATCACCTAAACCTCCTCCATCACTATTACCTCCAACTCCACTACCTTCTGGTGGTAATATTGTCATCATTCCATTAATTTCTGTTATCCAATCTCCACCAGTAATGGTTTGTTTTTCTCCCATACAGATAAAACCTACATTTGCATTTTTATACATTCTAGGAAGTCTAGTTTCATCAACTCTAAAAACATTACCTATGACCATACCTGATATACCATCTAATTTAGCATTGAATTTTAAAGGAATTACTGCTGATATTTGTAAAGGTGAGTTAGGTATAACAAATCCTTTATATTGTCCTTGGTCTTCTTTAGTTTCAGAATATTGTGTTTTTAATTTTAAAAGAAGAGTCTGTGCTCTTTCAACAATTTCACCCACACTACCTACTTTTTCGTTTTTTTTACTTTCTCCATCTTTACCTACTACTTGGAAATTTCCCTTTTCCATTTTAATTCTATGTTTATACAATGCATCAAAATATTCTTTTAATTGTGATACATTAGTATCATATTCTTTTGCTTTACCTTTGATTTCTTTTTCTGATGGGGCTTCTTCTTCTTTATTTATTTCTTGAGGAACATGAAATCTACTTTGTATACCTTTAGCAAGTGCTGCAAATGTTGCTTGATCTAAATCAGTTGTGGCATCTGGATTTTGCATAGATATTCCTATAGTAGCAGCTAAAGCACTTGGAATAGTTGAATCATATGAAAAATCTCTACATATAGTATCATTACTTTGAATTTTTAATTCATGTAAGTTTGATGCTTTTATTTTTTCTTCTTTTTGGAATTGTAAATCTACTACTCTACATATGTTAGGTCTTTCATGGTCAAGTTGAAGTGTAAATTTATGAATGTTTCCAGTAGCCGTGTTTACATCATCCCACATACTTTTTAAAAAATCAAATAAATTAAAATCTTCATTTCTGTCACCAGTTTCATCATCATATCTTGCTTTTTTGTATTTTATTCTAAGTCTATCCATATTGAAGTAAATACGACCTATCATTCTATTAGCTTCAGGACCTGTTCCATTAGCTAAGTCATCATTTAAGTATTTTCTTTGACTTGCTCTAAGTTCTTTTATATTACCTATTTTTTGTAAAGCTCCCATTGGAGTCATTGAATAAAGAGTTGGGGCAGCCCATAATTGGTTAGTATTTCCTTTTTTGTTTATGTTTTGATAATCTTGTAATTGACTAGGTAATAAACACACTGCAGGATTGACAGACATGTCTAAAAGTTGGTGATATTCTATACTGCCTTTGACTCGTCCAGTAAATGCTCTATATTTTACATAAACCTTACTTGAAGTTCCATCTTTTTGAGGAACTGAAAATTCTGGCATTTTAGTATATAACAAAGGTTCTATGGTAGGTCCTGTGCCCATGTATTTCATAAAATGAAGTCCTGTTTCTCCAGGAGTTGCTCCTGCTTTTGGTGATGGGGGTTCCTCTTGATCTTCTTGAGTCATCATATTAGTGGTAAAAGTCATTATAGGTTGACCTGTTCCTGTTCTTTCTAATATAAATTTATTTAAAAGAACACATAGAGCATCCCATCTTATAAAAGGAGAATTTATGACATCTTCTTTTGTTGCTGTAATATTTCCCACAAGATTAAAAGGATCAGATACTTTTTCTAGTGTAGTACGTTCCGGTGGTGGTTCAGATTCTCCTGTTGATGAAAATTTACTGTCTTCAGTTAATACTAATGTTTTTAAAAACTGTAAACGACGGTCATTATCGCCTTCAGGTTGAAATTCCTTTGGTACATTTACATAATATTCAGTGTTATCAGGATTACCTGGTTCTGGACCTTTTACATCTAGACCAAAAAAAGGAAATAAAGATTCACCACTAGCTAATCTATTATTTTCTCTCACATTGAATACAGATCTTATACCATTATAAATTACTGCAGCTGCAGGTCCCACAAGAGGTACACATGCTATTCCTCCAGTAATTGCTACATTACCTGCAAATTCTCCTGCGCTTTGAAATTGAACAAGCCCATATAAAAATTGACCAACATTAGTTCTTTCTTGACCATTTTTTTTTGTAGTAATATCAACAGCCCTAGAAAATGTTTCAATTATTGACAAACATAATTCCCAAGTGTCTACTATTTCACCCTCATTCACTCTAAGATCTGTTCCTTTTAATGATTCAAGTATTTCTCCTGTAGCATATAATTCTATCTGACAATCATACCCTCCATCTGCTCTTGCTTTATAGCTGTAATTTTTAACGTATCCTAATATGGCATCATAATTACCTCCTGTGTCTACTTTATTTCTTATTATTTTTGTGTATATCTGTGCAACAGGAAATTCTTTAATCCACCATTCTCCTATGAAAGGAAAAGCATCTTCACCTGTTCTTCTTTTTCCTTTATTGTCTATGTAAGTTGACCAACACCATTCTAATAAAATAGGAGATCCTGGTCTCATATATAATAATTCTAAAACCTCTAATTGTCTTTGATTATGACAATGAAATTCAACTTTTGCTTCTCTAATTGAACCATAAGCAGATTTTGTAGCTATGTCAACTTTAGTAATACCAGGCATAGGGACAGTACCATAATCGTCTCCTGGGTTTGATCTAATTGTGGGATCTCCATATGCTGTACCAAAATCATTAGGAGAAGCTCCTCTAAAACCTGATCTTTTTCCTATTTTAAATTTATATGATTCTTCTCTTTTTCTTGTATCTTCTATGTAACCCGTATGAAATGCATTAGGTTCTTGTTTTTCTGTAGTAGTTACATCACTAAACTTTAAAGTTTCTCTGTCTAAAGTTGCTGTTCCTCCCATTAACACATATCTTCTAGCTAAACCATCTCCTCTTATGTGGGATGCTTTTTCATATTCAAATGAGGGATTATTTGGATCATTTGCTCCTTCAGCTATTTCCATAGCTGCTTGATCTTTTAAATCAATTCCTGAAGACATTCTGATAACACAAGTACGACCTAATGTGTTTGTAAAAAAAGCACCTTCTGGTACGGTTATAGTTTTTCCCCCTTCATTAGATAAATCTAAAGTAGCGCTAGAAAATCTTCCATTTTTGAATTCGTCTGCTCCTTTATTTCCTATAGAAATAATTTTTTCACGAAGTTTGATTTGTTGTCTAACGAAATTTCTAAAACTTTCCTTAAAAATAGACATAATTTAAGAATTTAAATTTTGATACTCTCTAATAATTTCATCTTTTCCTGCTGGTATTCTAAATTGAACTCCTGGTTTAAGCGCTAGACTATCTTTTGGAATTTTTCCAAAATTTGCTATTGCTATTATCCACCATAATTCAGTACTACCATAAAATCTATAAGCTATAAGGTCAAGCCTATCTCCAACCCTAGACATAGCATATATATCATTAACATCCAAGGGTATTTCAGGAAAAAGTATATTTTTATAATGTATTTTTCTATCTTTTGTAACTCTACGTTTTATATTTTTTAATCTATCAGCCATAATATTTTAAGATTTTATCTCAACACCTGGTAATCTATTTCTTTGTTCTTTAACTGTTGCTTTTTTATAATTAGAAGCTGCTCCCATATTATACCATTTTTGTGCAGGTTGAAGTTTCCTATTATTTGCATGAGATAATATAAATGGAGTTTTTGAAATTGATTTCTGAGGTATGAAGTTGTGAACTGGTTGAAATTGACAGTCTACATCTAAAATATGAGGCATTACCATTGCCCCATCTTTATCTTCACCATTTTCTAAGTGATTAATTGATATATCCCAAGGATATTCTTTTTGCCAACTTAAACTTATCGAAGTGAAAAATCCTGGAACTCTATCAATAAGAGAACCTATAGTTAATCTACTAAAACTTCCTCTCATTCTTGTTCCTTTATAATCAGGAGCTGTTTGGGTTAATAAGAAATTTAATTTTCTATAAAGAGGCATCATTTCATGACGTGATTGAGCTGCTATTTTAAAAGAAAAAGATAAAGATCTATCAAAACCTCCATATGTGTAGAATTTTTCTGCTCTACCATTATATTGAAAATCATTCCATTCACCAGAATAATCATCACTAAAACTATCTAAGAAGGCTCTAAATACCATTACGTCTGCATCTCCTCCTGGATTATCTCCATCTAATGCTTCTATTCTGAATCTTATTAAATCTCTAAGTTCTGCATGTTGGAAGCTACTGTCTTCTTTAAAAATATCTAAAGCATTGATTGTATCTATTGTATCTGGATCATAAATGTCATAAGATTTAGTTTCACCACCATCTGCATTTTTACCTAGAGGTACTCCATCTATTTTTTTACCTGGATGACCTGTGTTGACTCTGGTTTCTCTATGGTATAATCTATCTTTATCTGTCACTGCCATATAATCTGAAACTTGTGTGTTGTAAGTGTCTGATGTGTTTAATTGTTCTGCATCTGTTTTTGTTTTTCTAAAATCTTGAAGTGTAGCACGAGGGATGAATGCTACTGATTGATTAACTCCTATATAAGCTTGATTTAATTTTTCAGAACTATCTGGAGTGTGTTGTAAAAAATCAAGATTGTATTGGTTTTGTAAAGTTAAGTCATTTATTGTTTTATGAACATCTGCAGCGCTCATTTCATTTTCATCATTTATTGGTGATTGAGCTCCATATATGTGATTAAATCCTAATTTTGATGGGGTTGTTGTAAATGTTCTAGAAACTACTGCGAGAGGACTCCATTGTAATTCTTCTTGTGTATAATCAATACCATTTATTTTTTGACCTACAATTAATTCTCCATCTGCATCTTTTTCTCTATAAAGAGGACTACCTCCTTCTCCATAATTTAAAAGTGTAAAATATGGTTTAAATGCTCCTCCTGGATTTCCTTCAGTTGTTCTACTTTCACCTCCAAATAAAGATAACTTATAATTGCTTTCTGGATTTACTTGAAGATGACTAAAATTAAGTGTTTTATTTAAAATTTGTCTTATTTCTGTTCTTCTTGTAAGTTCTCTTTCTGCGTTTGGAAATCTGAATATATTAGAAAATCCTCCTCCAGGTGGTTTTTGTTGTAATTTATGGTTTAAAAATTCATGACTTGTTCTAAGAAAATATTCTTCATCTAAATTTGTTGAAAACTCTTGAAAATATCCATCTGACCATGCAGTTAAATCAACAGTTTCATAACCATATTCTCCCCCAAACGTAAAATTACCAAATTTTGGTCTATGAGCTATGGGACCTTCAGTATTATTCGATGTTGTTGCAAAACTTTCGCCTCCAACTAAATTTAATTTTTGATTATCTTCTGGAACAAATTGATCAAGACTTCGTTCATATGGACTTCCAAGGGTGTGATCATGTACAGTTTCCAAAAAATCATCTTGTCTTCCATAATCTGATCCATGATAAAATGCTTCAAGTGTAACTCCTAACACATCATATAAACTACCTCTACTATTACGAGCTCCACCTTCTAAAGGATTACCCTCAAGATCCCAATAATATCCTGTTGAATTTTCTCTATTTATAGGTCCCCCTACTAATCTATTTACAGTATATGGTTGGGCATAACCATCATCTGGTTCTCTATCATCAAGTACAAACTCTGGATCCCAAATATATCTTAAATCTATTGGAGAATTAATATTATAATTTTCTCCTCCAATACTTAAATGACTTATACCATATTTACTTAACCCACCTTCATAAAGTGAAGTTTGTTGTTCAATATTAAATTGTCTTGATAATCCTATTACTTCATCCCAATTAAATATTGGAGAAAAATTCTGTAGAACTTCTTGACGTTGAGCCTCAAAACTATCATCATATAATTTTTTAGTATAATAGCTTGATTGACCTCCAATTGAACGACCATTATATCTTTGATTAAATATGGCTGATTTTGCTTTTTGAGGAGATTCAGTATAATATTGGCCTTTATTAGGATCAAGATCAGATAGGAGAACTTCATGATCTTCAGTAGTTAAATACCCAAAAATCACACCTTTTTTAAACTGACCCAAAGCATCAAAATCTGATATTCTACCAACACTATCTGCTCTTAAAGATTGAAAACTTGATTTTATTACTTTTCCTAATCCTAAATTTCCTGGGTTATTAAAATCTAAAGATAATCTTTCAAAAAATGGAATATCAGTCCCTTTTTGTGGTTTTATAGTTTCTGCAGTGATTTTATAAGTACCAATTATATATTGTGGACCGAGAAGTGTACCTTGATCTAGAAAGTAATTAGGATCTGTTTTTATTGTTTTATTAAGATCATCACCTTTAATAGGATCTTTAAATTCATATAATTTATCAGTATCATCATCATTTGTTATGCTGTTTTTTCCACGAGCTACGTATGATGCTTTTGGTACATATCTAGCTCCTGAAGTTTCATCATTAAATTGTGCTATTGAATAATTATTTCCAGTAACATGTCCTGTTTCAAAAAAGTTTCTTCTTAACCAACTATTAGTATTTTGGGTGGCATCTATAATGTAAGGAGGATATTTTTTAATAGTTGTGAATCCTATACCAAATACAGATTCTGGACCTCCTACATAACGATATAATTTTTCTCCTTCACCTCCTCCAATTAAATTTTGGAAAAATGATGATACATAACCTCCTACATTTGATAAAAATTGTCCAAAAGCTGTTTGTGGATCTTCTGGTGGTGGAGAAATAGTTGTTTGTTCTTCTACATGTCCTTCAAATAAATTTATTAACCTATTATTGTTATTATTTTCAAATAGTTTGTTTGCGTCTGCATATCCTTCAAAAGCTGTAGGTAGAAGTCCTTCTCTTTTAATATATGCTCCTGTTCCTGAGGATACTACTGAAGCTAAAGTATTTACTCCTAAATTATAAGTTCTTTGATTTGCTCTTGAAATATTTACACCTGGTTCACTTATTTTAGGATTAGTTAATTGTAATCCTACTTGTTTAGTGACAAAAGCTAAACCTTTAGGTGAAGTCATAAATTTACCTACTCTTTCAGCGTCTGTAAGTAATCTTTCTGCATGGGTTATTGCTCCTCCTCTTATAAGACCATCTGTGAAAGTGTCTACTATAAGTTGAGTTTCTGGATTATTAGATAATATGTCAACTAAGGGATTTGTGACAAAAGGTTCTTCACTAAAACCTAAACCTGGTCTATCATAAGCTGTTCCTTGACCAAAATTAAAAGTTTTTTGTCTAAATTCTCCTTCAAACACAGGAGTGTAAGAATTTCCATAATTAAATCCTCCTGATGTTGAAGGAGTATTGTGATTAGGGTATAATTCAAGCCCTTGATTACTTATTAATAATCTTAAAGACATAATTAAATAGGTAAATTATTTATATATTCTCCATTTGAAGGTAAGTTTCCATCTAAATCAGCAAAATTATTTCCTAATGGTGGTGGTTTAACACTTGGCCAAGTACCTCCTGGTTGTCCTGCACCATGACTAGCTAATGGATTCACAGCACTTTGATATATACCTGCTAATGAATCTTCATGTAATGTAGAATCAGATCCTTTATCAAATTGTGGACCTGAATTTCCATCCATATCTTGATAAGGTGAATTTGAATCACCACCTGGTACAGATAATAATGAATCTTGTTGTAAAATAGAATCAGGACCTAAATCAAATTGAGGACCTGGGATTCCATCTAAATCTTGATAAGGTGAAGGATTATCTCCTCCTGGTACTAAGGCTAATGAACTTTCATGTGCTTGTGAAGCCATGTCTGTTGGTTTTTGAAATTGTGGTCCTTGTATTCCCTCTAAATCTAAAAGAGAAGGATCTACCACTTCAGGTGAATTACCATATTGGTACTGATATTGTTGAGTAAGAGAATCTTCATGTATAGTTGAAGTTATTCCATTATCAAATTGAGGTCCTTTAGCTCCATCTAAATCTTGATAAGGTGAACTTTGTGCTCCACCAGGTACATGGGGTAATGAATCTTGTTGTAAAGTAGAACTTGGTCCTAAATCAAATTGAGGTCCTTGTTGTTCATCCATTTTACCAACAGGTTTATTATTCCCAGGTACTAAATCGTATATTGATTGTAAATCTTTTAATCCCATAATCTTATTGTTTTATTATAAATATTAAGCAAATTTTGTTTGCCCAGTTTGGTTACCATAAAATACTTTGTTGTTTCTATTTCTAGCTGAAAAAGAATCATATTGCATACTAGTATTAACTTGTACATTACTCATAGCATGAGCCATTTTGTTATAATCTATTGGAGGAGCTGGTGGTGGTATAGTTCCTGCAGGAGTACTAATAACATCATCTCCTTTACTTAAATTAGTTCCTGCTATAACAGTATCTTTATCATTTAATGCTATTGCTCCTTCAGGCATTAATAATGTTCTTTTTCCATATCCAGAAGATATTACATCATCTCCTTTAGCAAATTTAGCTAATAGTGCTGCTGCTATTGCTCCTGCTATTGCTCCCATTATAAAAGGCATAATTAATTTTAATTGACCAGGTGCTTGTGTTCCTGCAGTGAACATTCCAAATATAAATTTACCTGCAGCTCTTAATAATCCTATTATTCCTTTTCTATTTGATGCAGCTTGTAATACATTTTGTCTTACTAAAGATCCTTCACTTTTTAACATAAACATATTTAAAACTGCAGTTAATCCTGCTTGTATTCTCTTTTTCAAATTTTGTGTTGCTAAAAGAGCAGTTATTCCTTTTTCTTGTGCAAGAGACATTTTTCTTAATCTATTAACAGCCATAACTCTAAGTCTCATAAGACCTAAAAGAGTTACTATACCTCCTACTACTCCTTGTAATACAGTCATATTTTTAAAATCAAAAGAAGCTACTTTAGCGAAGGCTGATGCTATATACCCTACTACTTGAAATATTGGATTAAGAACTTTTAATATAGCTCCTAATGCATCAATAAATCCTGCTAAAGGACCACCTACTAAATCAGCAAACATTGTTTTTAATTTTTCAACAGCATCATTAAATTTTTCTTGTGCACTTCTAGCTTCTAATTGTTGAGCTAATTCTTCATTTCCTGATGCTCTTGCTTCTTCAGCTAATTGTTGTAAGTTTGCTTTTTTAAGTAATTGGTCTGATAATTGATCTGTAGTCATACCTAAAGATTTAGCTAATGCATCTTGTTGTAAAACATTTAGTTTACTAAAGTCTGCAAAAGTACCTACTTGTTCATTTATTTCTTTAGCCAAGGTTGCATAATCACCTGTTAAGGCTGCTAATCTGGCTCTTTCTAAATTAAGTTGTTTACCTGTTAATAATTCAGCTTCTAATTCGGATGCTATAGAAGATTCAAAATTTAGTAATTGTTTACCTGCTGATGCTACTTCTTCAAGTTCCATTCCAAATTGTTTAGCTGTGGCTACTGCTTCTGCTAATAATTTAGGATTTGCTGCTAATTGGGCTCTAATTTGACCTGATACTCTACCTGTTGCTTCTAATACACTTTTTATATTTAATCTAGCTCCTGTTTCTTTTTCTGCTGCTACTACAGCTCCAATAGTATCATGTTTTATTTGCTCTAAACTTTGACCTGTTACTATAGCCATTTTAGCAAATTCTGCTGTTGATTCAGCACTTAAGCCCATTTTATGTTGTAATATAGTAGCTTGTGTCAATACTTCTGGAAAAGCATTAGCTAATGAAGTTGATGCTGTTCCAAAAGCTTGATTTAAACCCATAAAAGTTTCTGTGACTTTTTTGGAATTAATAGCCATATCTCCACTAGCAGCGGCTATTCCAGTCATTTCTGCCCTTAAATTAGCAGCTTCTGAATATGATAATCCTAATTCATTTCGGAAATTAGTTATTTGAGTAGAATAATCTAAACCTATTGCTATATAAACTAAAGGATCATTTAGATTTGTTAATATTGATTTACCTATTTCTTGAGTTAAAATATTAAAACCTTGCATTTTACCTGCTAGACCTTCACGTAATTTACCTTCTTCTTTTAAAAGTTTTAATCTTGCTTCGGCATTTGATAATATTTTATCTGAATTTAATAACTGCCCACCAAATAGTTTATTAACTGTTTTTATAGAACCTCCTAATAATCCCATTGAATTTTCAATATCCTTCATTTCTGCTTGGATTGATTCAAGAGTAGTGAGTTCTTTTCCTAATTCTTGTACTACTTCATTTGTGAGTGTTTTTTGTTTTAATTGTTGGAAAAATGATTTTTGTTCTAAATCAAAACCTTTCATCCTAGTATTTAAGCTTTTTGTTTGACTTACAATTTGAGATTTTAGTTCTTCTTTTCTTTTTTCATCAATTACTAATCCTTTAGCTCCTTCAGCTACTAATTTTGCATGTTCTTGTTGTTGTTTTTGAATGCCTTGTTCTATACTAACAGCTAGTCTAACACGTTGTGCATCTTCTTTAGTTAATGATTTAGCTAAGTTATTTAAAACAAGTTCTTGCTGGTTTTGTAATTTTTGTGCTGCTACGAGATCTTTTCTTAGATCTTTTATTTCAGAATATTCACCTTTTAAATTTTTAGTTATATTAACTAATTTTTGAGAAAGACCTAATGATGTTTTATCAATTGAAGTTTGTCTTTGTTTTTCTTTAGTGATAAATCTAAGTTTATCATTTAGATCTACAGCCCTATCAAAATATTCTTTTTGATTTTTAAGAGAAGCTGGAGAGGGACCAAAATCTTTCTTGTTTCCTTTATTTATATTTTCGTTTTCTGCCATAATGTAGGTTATCTACGTATAAATATGAAAAAAATAAAGGTATCTTGCGATACCTTATATTTTTAAAAATTATATGTTGATGAAGGTTTTATGTTAGGTCTATGAACTTTCTTATCATCTCCTATTTGTTCATTTCCTTGAGCCTTTCTTACTTCTTCATCTTGTTTCTTGAGAAATTCATTTATTTTTTGAATATGAAATCTTCTCAACCAGGTTGGCATATTATATACTTCTGTGTGTTGAAAACCACCGCCGCCATGGTACACTAGATCGTGGATCTGAGTAAATAATACGCTCCTATATTTCGACGTCAGGCCAAAAAAAGTTGACCCCGATGGGAAGAGAAACGTCCTCTACTACTGTGCCATCTGATAAAGTTAAGTCAACATTCAAATCAATGTCAGGAGCTACTCTTAAGATATATTTTCTTAATTCACGAGCATCTCTTGCTAATAATTGATTATCAACAAACTCTCTAACTATGTTAGGAGTATAATCTCCATCTACTGATAAGATTATGTGTTTCAAACGAGTCGTAGTTTCTGCGTTTGTGTTTTTGTTGATTTTTTTCAAACCTTTAATTTCATTTTCAATTTTCATATCATCTGAATGGGTTAAAAGTTTGAATGTAATTTGTTTTTTAGAAAAAGGTAATTTGAAATTGAATTCATTTTTATTATTTACAATTAAAGATTCATCAAGTTCTTTGTCTTTAACATCACTAAGATCTACAGATGCTTCTTGTCCATCGTATTTAAAATCATATTCAGCTCCATATGCCAAAATTCTAGCTGCAACCAATATTGCATTTTTGTCACCTGTCAATAAATCATTATAATTAAAATCAGTAACAATAAGTGATTTAAGTAATTTATCTATGACTGTGCCATTTTTTATGTAATTTTGGTTTGTTAAGATATCTTCTTCTTTAGCTGTCATATATTTTACTGATATGATACCTTTTGAAAGAGGAGAATCTTTAGGATACAATAAACCTTTTGAAGGTAACGTAACTTCTTCGGTAGGATATTGATAGGTGTCTTTGTTTTTATTTTTTTCCATAACGTTATTATTTATTTTTAAAAACTAGTTCAGATATACATATATGTGAAAAAAAGAAAGCGCCAAATTTAGCGCTAATCTTTATCAAGTGAGGGAATATATTAATAATTTAAGATAGCATAATCCATTCTAATAGTAATGGAAATATTCATAGGTGTGTCTGAAGTCCAATCAGCATCACCAAAGTTTGCTTGTGAACAATAAGCTCCTTTCAGAATCCATTCTTCAACAATATCACCTACAGGACCTAATGCATTAAATCTAATGTCTTTTTTATAGAAATCAGAATAACCATCTCTACCCGTAACTGATTCGTGTGACAATCTTACCCATTCCATAACAGCTTGAGCACCTGATGGTGTTACTGGATCATAAAGATCAGCTGTAACATTTTGCCAATCAGCTTTGCCTTTTAATTTTCTTTTGACGTTGATATGATCAAGAGTTACTTCTCCAAATTGAATATTTGGTCGTCCTACTTTTTTAACCAAAAACGCTGGGATTCCATCAATGTACATCACAAACCTATTCTGTAATTTAGGTTCAAATGCTGTGAACATCATTTCATTTGTATCTAATATTGCCATCTCTTATTTTGTTTTATTTTATTATTTTGTTATAAATATAATTTCTTTCAACTTTTAGTAAGCTCCTCCGCCTCCTCCATTATCAAATGTAGCACCTGTTGGCATTACGTTGAAATCTAGTATTATAAACTCAGCTGTTCTAGTTGGTTGTAAGTAAATAGCTCCTACTAATTGATTTCTATCTATTACTTCTGGTGTATTATTACCTTCATCCATTTGAACTCTAAATGCATATAATCCTTGTCTTTGTTGTACTGATTCCAAATAAGGATTAACTATATTTAAGAATCTATTTCTTGTTTGGATTGTATTTTGTTCAAACACTAAATATTTAGAAGAACTTGCAATGAATTTCTTAAGTGCAATTAATAATCTTCTAACATTTATTCTATCTAATGCTGTTGATCTTTCTTGTAATGTTTTCTGACCCCAAATACAAACTCCTGTTTGTGGGAATGTTGCTATTGGGTTAATTTTATTATCATATAAAGTATCTCTTTCTCTTTGATTAAGTCTAATTTTAGCTTCAATTACATTTCCTAATACACCTCTATTTAAACCTGCTGGTGCAAACCATTCAGCTGCTATTTGATCTGATTGAGCTATTGCTGATGGAACAATTACTGATGGTGGAACTAATACTGGCTTATTTTTGGCAGTATCAAGTACTTTAACCCATGGATAATAAACTGCAGCATAATTAGTATCTAATCCATCTGCATTACTAACTGCTGTGTTTACTGAAGCGTCTGCTTGAGATAAATCCATTACATAAAATGCATCTCCTCTTTCTTCACATACATCAATACCTTTATTTGTAACTAATGGATGTAATGAATGAATTACACCTGGTAATACTAACATATTAATATCATATTCGTCTTGATTTCCAAGTATATCTATTGCTTTTTTATATCCTTTATATCCTGCTTTATCAGTTGCACTCAAATCAAATCCATATAAATTAGTTCCTCCTGTGTAAGAAGATGCTAATGAACTTTCTGCTCCTGTAAATTTAACTTGATAAGGAGCTATTCCATCATCTCCTCCTTGGAAAGGTATTGAGAATTTCAATTGAGATGCTGCTGGGCCTGTTTCTCCTTTAGAATCAATTGATTGACTTAATGAGCCTGACCATAAACTTGAACTTGCATGTCCGAAGAAATCTTCTACATTAAAGTCACCTGATAAATTTGTTTCTTGTGTAGTTGCAGATATTGGTAATATAAAGTTTTCGTTGTCAGAATCTTTATCATTAAATTTCCAACCTAAAAATCCTTTAATGCTATATGTGTTATCTGTTCCTGTTTGTTGAACTTCTTCATATGATGCTGAAGGGAATCTTAAATTTGGAGCTAAATTATCCTCAAATGATGCCATTGGGATAGGATTAGTTACTGCTGAGAATCCTTTTGGTGATAATTTTGGTGAAAGAGATCCACCTTCTACAGGTTGTGTTACTTCCACTCTAACATATTTTGAAATGTTAGGATAATTACCTAATAATTCAACTTTATCTAAAGTATCATTATATTGTGGGTATCTGTCACCTATTACTCTTGAAATATATCTTGGAGAATCTGGATTTAAATTACAATTATTAAATTGTTCAAAAATAACTGGATTTTTATCTTTATCACTATATTTTCTTATAATTACTGAGAAATTTGAGTATTGTTCAATTCCATCAATATCTGATGGTTCTTTTAAATTAGCAATAGAAATCTTATATTTTCTATTACAAGGAGTACCATGAGCTAATGTGTGGAATTTAAATAATTGTTTTGTTGTTTTATTTGGATAGGCTCCTGCTACATACTGAGAAGTAACATATGGTGTAGAAGCGTATGAATATCCTTCTGTTTGACCTAAACCTCCATCGTATGCTATGTTGGCAGACATAGTTACTACGTAAGCTTTAGAACCTGAACCTAAACCATCTCCTCCTGTTGGATAATGTCCTGAACCTGTACCTATTATATCATTAGCTACATTTTTAAATTCTATATAAGTGTAACCAGGAACTCCTGTGTATGATACGACTCCATCTTTACTATTATGTGGATCATATCCTAATGTTTTAGCCCAATATTGGTTACTTGTTGGGTTAAATGAAGCTGATATAAGAGTTGAATCAGCATCTGCTCCAGCTACGTTGGCAAATGTAGATCCTGAAAGGAATATTGTTGCAGATCCACTTAATAGAGGTAGTTCACCAGAAGCGCGAGAAGAAGTAGTTGCTGATAAATCAGGAGTACCTTCATATTTTGAAGCACCAATAACTCCTAATAATGTAGAATTAGTATCATCAGTAGCTATTATTGCTACATATCCTTCAGAAGTACCATTTGTATAGGTATATCCTCCTCCAGCTAATACTCTACATACTGTTACTGAACCCGCATTTCTTAAATATTCTCTAACTGTTTGTGGTATAAATGTAGATTCATGTAAACTTCCAAATATTCTTTCGTAGTCTGCGAAGCTTCTCACTACTGTTGGAGTAAAAGCGGGACCATCGACTGTTGGTCCTATTATTGCTGCTCCTATTTGTCCTATACCTTGGGGTAAAAACGTAAGATCATTTTCTCTCGTAAATACACCTGGTGAAATTATATTTTCTGCCATCTCTTATAAATTTATTTGTAATTAAATGCCTTAATTTGCTATTCTAATAATAAATATAAAAAAAAACCGTAAACCAAACTAAAACAGGCGATTAAGTATAAAACTTAATCACCAATAAATATAACAGAAAAGTGTAAAAATTATTCTGTAGGTGTAAACTTACCTGTTTCTATATCCAGGCTTCCTTTTCCGTATTTGTCTGAGAATTTTTGAGCTAAATCAGTTTCTTTTTGTTCTGCAGATTCTAATGCATTTTTCAAATTATCTCCTGCTTTTTTAAGTCTAACTTCAGAAATTTTTAATTGACCAAGTTGAAATATTATTCTATTCATTTCAGTCTGTAGGTTTTTAATTTCTTGAATTTCTTCTTTTGTAAAATCTTTGGGTGAAGTATCTACAGAAGGTTGATTTTCTTTTTCAGAAACTTGTTGAGCTATTTCTGATGGTGATGGGATTTTTTTGTTTATTGCCATAACATTTATTATTATTTATTAATTCAGATATACATATATAAAGAAAGTAAAAACTGTTAAGAATTTTTAAGAATATTTACTTCTTTTACAAGTTCATCTATTTTTTCTTTATATAAACAAAGTAATCTTTCAGTTATACCTTCTCTTATTTCTTCATCAGCAAGAGAACTTGATTGTGCTATATATGAACCAGAAGCTGCTATAAATGTTGAGTCATTGCTTCCTGACCATAATGTTTCTTTTAATGTTTTAATGTCTGTCATTGTTATTCTGCGGTTTTTCCGTATAATATAAAATTAAATCTGAGATTTCCAGCTGTGCCTTCGTTTTTCATATATACTACTAATACATCATCTTCTGCTCTTGTACTAAATGCTTTACTTCCTGTTATATCAAGATTGTAATTATTTGTTCCACTACTTACTGCAGCTGATGATTCACTAATAGAAGCGGAGGCTGCAAATCCTAAAGTTATATTAGCATCTGATCCATTAACTCTACTACCTGTATACATCCATGCTGTTGGGTTTGAATTTGCAGCTCCTCTAACATTTAATTTCATTGATACTTCATTCATTGCGCATGGTAATAAAAACGAATCAAATGCTTGTTGTTTTGTCAATGTTTCTGGTGATGTTGTTGTATTATTCCATGCTGCTGTGGCTAGACCTGTAGTTGAACCATAAAAATATTGATCTTGTGTTGTTGATATTATTATATTTGAAACAGTTCCTATTGTCATTCTTGACCCTATAAAATTTTCACTTGTCATTATATCCCCACTTGCACTTATATCACCTGATGCTGTGACATTTCCTTGAATTTTTGTTGGTGCACCTCCTACTGTAATTGTATTTGATGTGAATGCTAATGTGTTTTGACCACCTATTTTTAAACTAATTCCTTCAATTGTTCCACTTGCACTTATGTCACCTTTTATAGATGCCGTACCTGATGCTGTTATGTGTTTTGTGACTTCTAAAGATTCACTAGTGAATATTTCTTTTGAGGCTGTTATTTTACCTGAAAAATCATTACTTGCCCCAATACTTTTCAAAGTACCAATAACATTTAAATTACTTCCTATTACATGTGTACCTTCACCACTCATACTTAAAATACCTGATGCTGTTATGTTTCCTTCTGTGATAATATTACCACTTTGACTTATGTCGCCAGCAAAATAAACAGTTTGATCATCTGGTTTCATATAAAAATTAATATGGTCATTACCATCATCAGCAACACCATGTTTAAAAACTAATGAATCTTGTCCACCAAGTCCACTAGTTCTACCATCATTGAATATAACCCATTTTCTTACATCATTACGATGCCATTCCCATTTTGATAAAGTAGCACCCCTATTAGCAACTTTAATAACATTTTCACCACTAGCAGTTATAAGTAAATTTGATCCAGTAATATCATTTTCGACAATGACATTACCTGAAGCACTAATGTTACCTGAGGCTGTTATGTGCGAATCTATTGTTAAATCTCCAGCTATGTGTAATGATGATGATAAGTCATTTCCACCAGGTGAATTAAACCCGATACCTGCTTTATCCTTATTAGAATCTACATATAATGTATGGTCCTTATTTTGTGATCTTACTTTGAAATCATACGCTGCCTCTTGATTTACATTAAAAGTTGCCCCTCTCTGTATTTGTAAATCATTACCATATATTGTTCCACTTGCACTTATATCACCTGATGCTGTTATATGTAAATTAGTATTTA